>OARM01000014.1_pt1 | contig 163432 bp, 147 predicted proteins | sample 1475591 | NCBI WGS metagenome assembly OARM01 (sample SAMEA3360676, study PRJEB22359) | human gut metagenome | biome: ENVO:urban biome; feature: ENVO:human-associated habitat; material: ENVO:feces | place: Bangladesh | collected 2011
GTTGTGTTGTGTTGTGTTGTGTTGTGTTGTGTTGTGTTGTGTTGTGTTGTGTTGTCTGCACATTAAATTATTCTTCATAAAAAATAGTATATATTATTTTATAATTTTGTCAAATATTTTAGTAAATTTGTAAAGATTATTTTAATAACTTGCACTTTCAATAACTATATTTGTTTATTAAATTAAAATAATGATATATATTTATTTTTTTATGTTAAGTACATTTTATGACGATTATATATAAAATTTAATTATTTAATATATTTTTAATATCGATTAATTATTTTATCGTAATATCGGTATATATTTGTATCTCATTACCATCGATAAAAATTAAAAATATTTATTTGTTAAATTATTTTAATATTTATAATTTACTTAATAAATCTAATTTATTTATAATGTTCTATTTAGCTTATTCGTGTATATTCGATTATATCAATATCTATATAATCATATATAAAACTTTTTAATTTATTTTTACTAAATAAATTTTTATCTATATATGGAAAAAATCTGTCGCAATTATAATCTTTATTTATATGAGTAAGATATATTTTATCTGCATAATCCATTGCTCTTTTATAAATGGACTCCCCTCCTATAATAAATATTTGATTATGCTTTTCTAATAATAACTTAGAAATAGCATTTTCAAAATTGTCATCATAAAAAAGGTTATCGTATTTATCTGAAAGCTCATTCTTATTAGATGATATAACAATATTTTTTCTATTTGGAAGAGGCTTTGAACCTAATGACTCAAAAGTAATTCTACCCATAACAACAGCATATCCTGTGGTAGTGCTTCTAAAAAACTGCATATCCTCTTTGATGTTCCCCCAAGGCATTACACCACTTAAGCCTATGCCGTTTTTTGAATCAACAGCAGCAATTAATGAAACTATCAAACAGCTACCTCCGCTTTTATAGTTGGGTGATACTTATAGCCTTCTAATCTAAAATCCTCATAAACATGGCTAAATATATTCGGACGCTCTTCTATAAATAATTCTGTAGTCTGTTCATATGGCTCTCTTGAAAGCTGAAGTTTAACTTGCTCCATATGATTATTATAAATATGTGCATCGCCAAATGTCATTATTAATTCTGAAGCTTTAAGACCGCTATGCATAGCTAAAAGCCTTGTAAGTATGGCATAAGAGCTTATATTAAAAGGAACACCCAAAAATAAATCAGCAGAACGTTGATACAAATGTGTTATTATACCGCCTTCATTGTTAACAAAAAATTGACACATCATATGACAAGGAGGCAAATGCATTTTATCAATCTCTCCCACATTCCATGCATTCAAAATATTTCTTCTGCTTGTTGGATTATTTCTTAATGTATTAACAACATTAGAAATTTGATCTATTTTATTTCCTTCTTTAGTCTCCCAAGCTCTCCACTGCTTTCCGTATACAGGACCAAGCTCACCCATATCATCAGCCCACTCGTCCCATATATGAACATTATTCTCAAGCAAAAATTTTATATTTGTTGAGCCTTGCAAAAACCATAATAATTCTATAATAACACCTTTCATAAATACTCTTTTTGTAGTTATAATAGGTATTTTATTTCCTTCAAATTTAAATCTTAACTGCGGAGCAAATATTCTTCTAGTGCCAACTCCAGTTCTGTCTTTAGTATCTTCACCCTCTTCTAAAACTTTTTTTAATAATTCCAAATAGTTTTTCATAAACAATCCTAATTTGTTTTTAGAACTAATTATACATGTTTAATTATTTTTAGCAATTATATATTTCACGATAAAAAAACACTAATAAAAATAGCTATTGTAATTTTTCCTATATATTATAAAATATTAATATATAGGAAATTATTAACAAATATGCCGCTGAGTAATAACATTTTCAAAAATCAATCTTATTTTTTCATGAGTAAAATCTACTACTTTTTTAAGGGAATATAATAAATGGACATAATTATTGTAATAATACTTATACTTTTAAATGGAATATTTGCTATGTCTGAAATAGCTATAATATCAGCAAGAAAAAGCTCTTTAACCAAAGATATTAAAGACGGAAATAAAAAAGCACAAATAGCTTTAGATTTAGCTAATGAACCAGATAAGTTTTTATCAACCATACAAATAGGAATAACATTAATAGGCATACTAACAGGTATATATTCTGGAGACACTATATCAAAAGATTTATCAAACCTTTTAATAAAAATAAATATACCCAGAGCATATTCTTCTGTAATATCTCAAGTGATAATAGTAGCATTAGTTACTTACCTCACATTAATATTTGGTGAATTAGTACCAAAAAGGTTGGGTATGGTTATGCCGGAAAAAATAGCAAAAGCTGTGGCAAGCCCTATGACTATATTATCAAAAGTAGGAGCTCCATTTGTGTGGATATTGTCAAACAGTGCTATTATAGTTTCTAGAACTTTAGGTATAAAAGACGAAAAAACACCTGTTACAGAAGAAGAAATAAAATCTATGATAGAAGAAGGCAAACAAGGCGGAGAGGTAAAAGAAGTAGAACAAGATATTATAGAAAGAGCATTTTTTTTGGGTGATAGAAAAATAGAATCAATCATGACTCATAGAGCTGATATAGTGTATTTGGATATAAATATGACTAATGATGAAATAAAAAAAACAATATCCAAAAATCCTTATACTGTATACCCTCTAATAGACAAAACTTTAGATAATATAATTGGCGTTATAAAAATAAATGAAATATTTGATAAGTTAAATAACAGCAAAGCAAAGATTGAAAAATATGCACAAAAGGCCACATACTTTCACAACAATATGGAAGTTTATTTAGTATTGGAAGAGATGAAAAAAAATAACACAAAAATAGGCTTTATATCTGATGAGTTTGGAAATATAGACGGTATGATTACACAGCATGATATATTTTCTGCTTTGGTTGGTTCTATTAGCGAAACAAGTAAAAATATGGATATAAGAAAAAGAAAAAACGGCGGTTATTTTGTTGACGGACAATGCCCTATTTATGACTTTTTAGAATATTTTGAAATAGAAGATGAAAACATATCAAACAACTATAATACTATAAGCGGACTAATATTAGAATTATTACAGCATGTTCCAAAAGAAGGAGAATCTATAACATGGAAAAACTTGTCTTTAGAGATAGTTGATATGGACGGAGCTAGAATAGACAAAGTAATAGTAGAAAAATTAGAAGAGAATTAAATATATTGTATATTTGTATAATATGTAATATTGCTATAATTTTTTAGTTATGTTATAATGCTCATACAGTTTAATTTTTTATGGAGGTAAATTATGCCACGTGTTATAAATAACGATTGTGTAGCTTGCGGATCATGTCTTCCTGAGTGTGCTTTCGATGCAATTAGCGAAGGAGATATTTACAAAATAGATCCAGACAAATGTACTGATTGCGGAGCTTGTGAAGCTGTTTGTCCTAGCAACGCTATACATCAAGCTTAATGCTTAAGTAGGCATAAGTTGGGGCGGGTCATTTATGATCTGCCCTTTAATTTTTAAAAAGGAATTTAATTTGATAAAGAATTATGAGGCTTTTATATTATCATACAATAATTATAAAAACTCATCTATTATAGCTTCTTTTCTTACAAAAAAAAATATAATATCTTCTATCTGCTATCAGGCTAAAAAAAACTCTAAAGCATTCGGCTCTGATTTAGAAAGCATATCAAAGCTAAATATAAACATATACGAAAAAAAATCTGACAGCCTCTCAATATTAAAAGAATCAAATATAATAAAAAATTATAATATCTTAGAAAAATCTATTTATTCATCATTGGCAGTATTTTATATAAGAGAATTATTACTCTATTTTGCAAAAGATTTTGATGAGAGATATTTTATTTTAATGGATAAAACTCTATATTCTTTAGAAGAAAATGAAAAAGAAAATCAAGATAATTTGAAATATTATATAAATATATTATTGAGAGCCTTTGAAATAAAATTGCTTTATATAGCAGGACTCTCTCCTTTGTTAGATAATTGTGTATTGTGCGAAAGAGAAAATGCAAATTATTATTCTATTAATGAAGGAGGCCTCATATGCAGCAATTGTAAAATAAATATAAAAGATGCTATGGAACTAGATTATAATGATATAGTATTCATGAAAATAATAAAACATTCTTCTATGCTCGATATAGTAAAAAATAATGATATAATAAAGTTTTATAATAATTCAATAAGCACTATAAGAGATATATTACAAAAATCAATATACAATCATATACATAGAGAATTAAAAAGCTTAAAAGTATTAGAAGAGATTTTATTTACTGATAATAATCTCTAAAATCTCTTTAGTATTATTTACTATATATGTTGCATTTCTAAACTCTTCATCATTTCCAAAACCATATTTCACAGCAATAGAATCAAACCCCATATTCTTAGAAGCTTCTATATCATCTATTCTGTCGCCAATCATAATAGTTTCATTTTTATTAAAGTTTTCTTTAAGAGAAGCCTCTTTTAAAACATCAAGTTTATTTTTTATAACTCCTCCCAAAATAGCTCCATACATATTAGTAAAATATTTATCCAAATCAAAATGCTTTATTATTCTAACAGCAGATTCTAAAGGCTTTGCAGTTGCTAAATAAGTATTAAAATTATTATTGTACAGAGTCTTTATTAAATCATATATGCCGTCATAAAGTGTGCAATTAAAAAGACCATCGTTTCCATTATAATCTTCTCTGTAATACTTTATAAACTCCATAGCCTTATCTTGATTATCATAAATATATTTCTTAAAACTAATATCAAGAGGAGGTCCGATAAACTTTCTTAAAATATCATCTTCAGGTAAAACAATATTTAACTCAGGATAAATATCAGACATTTTTTTTATGCCGTATTTAACAGCATTTGTAATACCATTAGCAGAATCAGTAATAGTACCATCTAAATCAAATAGAATATTTTTATATTTACTTTTCATTATCTTTCCACAAATATATATCCAGAAGCAGGAAGTATCTCAAAACTCTTTTTAGCTTTTTCTTTCATAGCCTTAAAAAGCAGATTAAGCCCCAAACTATCACTAGCCATATGCCCAGCACAAACAATATTAATATTATATTTTTTACACTCTTCTATATGATTATCAGATAAATGCATCACAACCAAAGTACCAACACCCGCATTAGCTAAAGCAGAAATCATTCCAATATCAAAAGAAGCTCCTCCAGTCATATCTACAACAATTTTACCAACTCTGTTTTTTTCACTTCCATTAAAAAGTTTAGGAGGATTATTATTTTTTGATGATATTTTATATTCCTCAATATCATTAAGTAAATCTAATATATCAGAAAGTTTATAAGGATTTTTTTCTTTTACAAGGTTAGTTAAAAAAGTTTCAACATGATTATCTGCCAATGTATGCATGCACATATAATTAAGATTAAGAAGCTTAGCAGCTGTAACATCTCTATTATGATTAGAAGGAGAAACCGAACGCTCTACTCCATACATTCTTTTATTAGTGAGAGCCTCAGATACATTTACATTAACACCATTAATATAATTTTTATCAGTCTGCATAGCTATTACTTCATAAAACTTAGCATAAGCATAACCATTAGGGTGATGAGTAACAACTAAATCAATCTTTGCTTTTTTTTCATTTAATCTATCAGCAAGCAAAAGCTCAGCAGTCTGCATATCAATACCGCAAAATATTTTCTTTATCTCTTTATCTTCTGCAATATTTAATATTCTGCTGTCAGCATACGGATTAAATAAATTATCCTTATCAAAGCATTCTTTTTTTCTTTTATCTTTTATAGCCTCATAATCTTTTTTTACTATATCAAGCTCTTTTTCTACAATATCCCTTCCCCTAGGGTCAGCATCTATTGCACAATCTATAGCTGTCTTATAAAAATCATTTATATTAAAATATTTATTAGCCAAAATAAAAACTCCAAATTAAATATCATTCTTCTTATCGTTTTTAGGCTCGCCTCTATATTTATCAATTTGTATCAAACCTTTATCCTCATAGAAAGTAACAGCCTTATAAGTTTGTCTAATATCAAATTCAGCACTTCCTATAATAAGCTTAACACCAGCCAACGCTTCTTTTCCAGCACTTATTGTAGATTCTACTTTTTCTATTTCCATTTGCTGTGATAAAGCCTCTCTTCCTAAAACAACTTCCTCTCTTCTGCTATTAGCCTGCTCAAGCTGTTCTTTTAAGCTTTGCAATTGCTCAGTTTTTTCATCGTCTAATTTTCTCACTTTAGCAGCCTGTTCTAATGACTTAATACTTCTTTCTATCTCTTCTATAGCAACATCAAGTTCTTCTTTTTCTTTATCCATAGCAGCAATATTTCTTCTCTTAGCAGGACTAACCCCTGTTTCTATAGTAGTTTTTGTTCCAGAAGGAGAACCTAATACCTTACCATTAACCTCATATAAAGCTCTTAATACTCCGCCGCTAGCAGAAGCTCTCTTACCTGTAAGTATTATTCTATTATCAGCATCTATATTAGAATTAAGTATAGCTTCAGTAACTACAACATTATTAGCAGATTCAACATTAGAGAACTGTATAAACTTAGCTATAACATCGCCTCCTGCCTTAACAAAACTATTTTCATTTCCTTGAATACCAAGTTTTACTATAATGTCACCTTTAGCCTCGAGGTCGCATTTACCAACAGTACCATTAACCTCAATATTTCCTTCAGCTTTTATAGAAAAATTATCACTAACACTGCCCTTAACAAGAACACTTCCTACAAAATTAATATTACCAGTCTCAGGCCCCACATCTCCAGAAACTTCAAATACAGGCTCAACACTTAATAACTTACCCTTTAATAAAACCTGTCCGCTTATACCAGCAACTATATAATCACCCTCTATAACTACATTATCCCCAAGTATATCTTTTAAATCTATATCTTTACCATCTTTAGCCTCTATCTTTGTACCTAAAACATTAATACCATGCTCTCCCTCTGTAGCAGGAATCTTATGTGCTAGCTTTTGTCCTTCAGATACATTTTCAACTATACTTAAATCTTTATAATCTATAGACTCATCTTCATCTATATATTTTGGTATAATATCTTTATTAACCTTAACTAAATATTCTATTTTAGCATTCTGACCAATCTTAGGATAAAGACCTTCAGCAGCAAGTATTGGAACATTAAAAGTACCATCTTCCAAAAGTTTTGCTATATTATCTTCTTTTACACCAAATACAATTCCGCTATTTTCTAATAATTCTTTAGCATCTTGCAAGTCAATTTCTCTTCCGCCATTGTTCGGCTTACTAACAGTAATATAAGCTTGCATATTATCTTCTGTAATAGTGTATGTAATCTTAGCATTATATACAGATTTTGAAGGGTCCCAATCAGCTATTTTTACATACTCGCCTTTTTGGTCATGCAAAACCTCTTTAGCTAAATTAGAATCATAATGTTTAATACCAGCTTCTATTAATTTTTTCTCTAAAGCCTTCACATCTTCAATTCTGCTTCCATCAGCAGTAGGAGGAGAAACTTTTAAAAATACTCCGTCTCTTTTTACTCTCACTACTATGCTTGTATCTTTATCTATAACAACACTATCATTATGCTCCATACTTGAAGTAGTAGAATAATCAACAGTATGACCATAAGTGATACTAGATTTATCATATTTTATATGAGTATATCTTATTAAATAAGGATTAGAATGAAGCTTTCTAAAAATTCCTGTACTTCTATCTCTAATGATTTTATAAGATAATTCGTATACAGGACATTGAAATATAGCAGCAGCCTGATGCATACCATCTTCCAAATTCTCAACTTCCAATTCTATAGAACGCGAATTCTGATTATTATAAATATCTTTGTAAAAATCACTCTCTAAAATTTTTCTTTTTAATTCATTCATAAAAAACCACCTACTATAGTAATTGTTTTTTTATCTCTGAAAGACTGTATCTTAATTGCTGCACAGCCTTTGTATGAAGCTGAGATACCCTACTCTCTGATACATCTAAAACCTTACCAATTTCTTTTAAAGTTAAATCCTCATAATAATATAATATAAGAACACTTCTCTCTTTTTCAGGCAACTTATCTAAAGCCTCAACAATCTTTTTTTGCACATCTTTTCTCTCTGCAAGATATTCAGGATTATTTTTATCGCTAGCTTTTAAAGTATCCATTATAGATATCTCATCAGAATCATCACCATGATACCAAACTTCGCTTAAAGAAGTAGTAGATGCTTCTATAGAATATCTCATAGTTTCATTAATTTTACTTAAAGGTATTCCCATAGTATCTGCTATCTCTTGAGAGTTAACATTGCGTCCTAATTTGCTTTCCAAAAACTCTCTTGCAATTTCTATATCTTTTATTTCTCTTCTTATAGACCTTGGAAGTTTATCTATTTTTCTAAGTTCATCATAAATAGAACCTTTTATTCTTGTTGTAGCATAAGTTTTAAACTTAACTTCTTTATTAGGGTCATACTTTTCTATAGCATCTATTAAGCCTAAAGCACCATAACCTACTAAATCATCAAATTCTATATCCCTAGTTGCTTTCATATTGAAGTTTATCTGATTAGCAACATACTTAACCAAATTAGAATACTTTATAACCAATGCTTCTTTTATATGAGGTGAAAGAGTTTTTTTATACTCAATCCAATACTCCTGCTCATTATCATCTGTTATATTTGGTATTATGCCTTTCTTATTCTTTTTCATAATGATACTCTACTTTTTTATTTTTTATTTTATTTGCTTTCTTTTTTCTCTTCTTTAGCAAGCATAGTCCTTACTGCTTTAGCAACTTTTTCTGGGTCTTCTTTTACTTCCCTCTCTAAACTAACTGCATCAGCACTCTCTTTCTTTAGAGGAAAATAATCACTTACATCTTCTGTATTAGAATTATTTGTAACGGAAGATATTATGTCTCCTATATCACCTGTATTATGATAATCTACTTTTTTATTTTTATCAATATTTATATTATCAATACTAGGCATAATATTATTATCTGACATACTATTTTCAGTAAAATTATTATCCGCCTTATTCATTTCAAAAGAATCAGTAATAGGATTTTCTGAATTATTATTATTATTATTTTCTATTATGTTATTATCATCTATATTTTCTTTAACTGCTTCACTGTTTACATCTGCTTCATTATTAGAAACATTATTATCAAAAACCCCAGAAGATTCTATAACATCAGATAAAAACTTTTTCAACACTATAGCCAAAGTATACAATATAATACCAGTAATTACTGTAGATATAAAAGCCCTTATAATAGACACATCTATTCTATTTCTAAGCAATGTAGAAAATAAAAAAGTAAGCACAAATGATATACCCATTATAACAAGTGATAATTTACCAAAATTACTGGAAAAATATTTTTTTACCTTAGCCATAAACTCATTCATAAATAAACCTCTATAACTTCAATTATTTAATAAATTCTATTCTCTCTTCTGCTAACAAAAGCAAACAATGATTCCATAAAACCAGATAGCCCCCTACTATCTTTTTCTTCATCATATTCCATATCAATAATTTTTTTAGCTATATTATGTATAGAAATAGAAGCATGACATTTATTATCATATTGATAAAAAGGAAGCTGCTGCGATACAGAATAAGCAATAGTCTTATCTTCAAGAACATATCCCAAATATTTAATATCCATATCCAAATATCTCTTGCTCACTTCTATAATCTTATCTCCAACATCTTTACCTTCAGATGCCTTAGTTACTCTATTAACCAAAATCTTTATATCTGCCTTAGGATTTTCTGGAGCTATAGATTTTATTACACCATAAGCATCAAGTATAGCTGTAGGCTCTGGTATAGTAACAACAATATTCTCATCTGAAGAAAGCAAAAAATATAAAACATTATCAGATATTCCAGCACCAGTATCAATTATAATAATATCAGCATCATTTAAAGAATCCATGCTGTTTATTAATTTAGTTAAACCTCTGCTCGATAAGTTTGCCAAAGATGAAAAACCAGAAGCTCCTGCAATATATCTAATACCATACTCAGTTTCAAGTACTACCTCATGTATTTTCTTAGTACCCTTTATAACATGGTATAAATTATATTCAGGTATAGTACCTAATATAACATTAACATTGCCAAGTCCAAGATCCGCATCTATTAGAAGCACATTCTTTCCTAATTGCTGTAATGCTATAGCTAAATTAATAGCAATATTAGTTTTTCCTACACCGCCCTTACCGCTAGTTATACTAATTATACGCTGAGGACGTTTATCTTTTACTTCCATCATCTTTCTTAATTCATCTGCTTGATCTTTCATAATATTTTATAATTCCTATATATAAATTAATTTTTTATTTATCGTATCCAAATAAACCTTCTATCATCTTATGAGCATATCTTTTAGCAGGAGCAATATCTTTAGGAACTCCCTGACCATAAGTTACATAAGTGATAGGAACTTTACTCTTAGATATAGCACATAAAGATGAAGCTAAATAATCAGTTTCATCTACCTTAGTTAAAATAATACCTTTATAGTTTGCAGGCTTAAATGCATTCATAATCTTTAGAGCATCTTTATACTTAGCAGTAGAACTCATTACAAGCTGAACGTCCATATCAAATCTTCCAACAGTATTAAAATATTTAGACATAGACACTATCTCTTCAACACTCTTAGGTGAACGTCCCATAGTATCTATAAAAAGTAAAGATGAACTATCTAATTTGCGTATCTCTGCTCTCAAAGCCTCTGGAGTACTAGCACTAGTAAAAGGGACTTTCATTATACTAGCATATCTTTGAAGCTGATCAACTGCTGCTATTCTATAATTATCTATTGTTACAAATGATACTTTCTTACCTGATCTCATATACTGAGCTGCTATTTTAGGTATTGTAGTAGTTTTACCAACACCAGTAGGTCCAACGAATACTACTATTTTCTTTTTAGAACCTATATCTATTCCATTAGCAAGAAGCAATCTGCTTGAAAAATATCTCTCTATCTCTTCTTTTATAACATCTTTAGACTGAAAAAATCTCGCATTGCTTGAAGTAAGTAAATATTCTCTTAATTCAATTAATACCTCTTCTGGAAACTCTCTGTGTCTTAAAAAATTAAAGCTATCTTCCATACTATCTGTAACAGAAGTATCTTTCGTAATAATATTTTTATCAGAATATGATACATCATCATCTTCTTCTTCAAAATCATCTTGATAAAAATTATTATTAAAATTATTTTTTAGAGAAGAGTTTAAATGACTATCCTCTCTTCTATAGTTTTTTATTTCTTCTATAGTGTTTTTTAAACTTCTCTCTTCATTTTGGAATATACTATCATAATCATTGTTTTTATAAAAATTGTTACTACTTTTTTCTCTTCTGCTATAATTTTTGGAGTTAAAATTATTTCTATCTATATTTGGTATATTGTTTTCAAAATATTCTTTAACTATATCTTTTAGTTGATCTTGAACAATTCTTTTAACATTTGCTTCTATACTATCAATGTTGGCATTATTTTTTGTTTGATATTGCTGAGAATTATATACTGAGTAATCATCTTCTTTATGAACAGTGTTTCTAGCGTATGAAGTATCCGAATCACTTAATAAAGCACCGCCCATCATACCAAAATTATAATTACCATTAAAATCATTTAAATTATTATTTACTTTTTTCTCTTCAAATCTTTCTTCAAATTGCATAGGCTTAAAAGATTTATTATTATTAACAAGTTCAGCATTTTCAAATTCAGTAATATTTACAGCCGCAGCACTCTTTTTAGCCATTAAATTTTCGCTTCTTTCACGAGCAGATTTTTTCAAAGCATTATTAAGATTAATAAGTCTCTCAGCCATTTCACTAGCATCTAACACTTCTGTCTTATGCTTATTCATTTCTATTCTATCGCTATTTAATTTACTATTATAGCTTTCTTCTTCTTCCACATTATTATTTACTTCTTTATCAGCATTTTTTTTATCATATATAGAATTATTTAGCATTATTCTAATTTCATGTTCAGTCTTTTTTCCAAGTCCCAAAAAACCGCCAACTTGAATATCTTTACTAGACAATATATAAAAATTGCTTCCGTACTCAACTCTAGCCTTAGCAAAAGCATCAGTCTTATCTTTTCCTCTGATTGTTCTTATATCAACCATCTTAATAACTCCCTAAAATTAATACTGCTCTAAAACACCGATAGATACTTCAAATTCTTTTTTTATAATACCAAATATATTTTTTCTGCTTAATTCTCTTATGCTAATAATAAAATAATTTTCACCATATTTATCCCTAGCCTGTTTTTCAATTTCTTCTCTGTTTTTACCAAAGATTTTGATAGTTTTCATAATCATTACTCCAATAATATTTTATTAAAAACTTGTTTATTTTTTATTTTATACTAGCAACACCCATCACATTATAACCCTGTGCGATTTCAGTTGTTGCCACCACTTTATACTTACCAATATTTTTAGCAATAAATTGATACAAAGGTCTTCTTATTATAGGTGAAACTAAAAATACTATTTCATCAACTCCAGACTCTTGAACTAATTTTACTGCATCTTTTATATTTCTTATAAGAGCCTGCATACTTTCAAAACTCATAGCTATCATTTGAGAGCCTTGTATATTTCCGCTGTCTGCTAAATTTTGAGCTATATTATTTTGAAGCTGCTGACTCAATGTAATAACTCTTATATTTCTCTGGTCATCAGCTATAATCTGCGATATTTGAGGAGCTAATCTGCTTCTTACCAATTCAGTAGCCTGCTCGCTTCCCATAATTGTTATAGCATCAGCAATACCTTCTAATATAGCAACACTGTTTCTGATAGGTATCTCCTCTTGAAGCAAGTTCTGCAATACTTTTTGTATATATCCAAGAGGACTTTCATTATGAGGTTTAGCAGCAAGCACCTCTGATACAAGAGCCTTATTATCATCTTTAATGAGGTCAAGCATATTCTGTACTTCTTCACGTCCGATAAGAAGATTAGCATTTCTTTTAATTGTTTCGCTGAAATGTGTAGCAATAACTGCAGTAGGCTCAAACAACATAAAGTTCTTTCTCTCAGCAGTGTCTTTTTCAGCAACTCTAATCCAATAAGCAGGAAGACCAAAAGCAGGGTCTTTAACACTCTCACAATCAGGAGTAGGACCTTCTTTAGAATTAGCATTTAAAGCAAGAAGCATGTTTGGACGAACAAAACCTCTAGCCATTTCTGTATTATTTATGCTTATAGTATATTCATCTGGCTCTATAGCCTGGTTGTCTACTATACGAACAGGAGGAACTACAAGTCCAACCTCTAAAGCAAGCTCTCTACGAATCTGGGTTATTCTATGTATTAAATCTCCGCCTTCAGATTCTAATGCCAAAGGCACTAATGATGTAGCAATTGATAATTCTATCTTCTCTACTTTTAAGAAAGGTGTAACATCTAAAGGACCATTTTGAGGCTGTTCCTGAGCTTCTGCCTTAGTGCCGTCTTCATTAAGTCCAAGTTCTTGCTGTTCTTTTCTTAGAGCATAACCTGCTAAAAATAATGCCAATGCTATAACAAATAATGCTATCTTTGGAAAACCAGGTAAGAACATTAAGAAGAATGCAAAACCAGCTCCAATAAACAAATTCTTTGGCTTAGCAAAAACTTGTACTGCAATTTGAGTAGAGAGATTATCTTCACTGCTGCTTCTAGTAACAAGCAAACCAGTAGCAAAACTCATAAAGAAAGAAGGTATCTGGCTTACCAAACCATCACCAACAGTAAAACGAGTATAAGCATCAGCAGCCTGAGCAAATGCCTCGCCTCTCATAGTTATACCAATTATGAGTCCGCCAACAATGTTTATTATTGTAATTATGATACCTGCTATAACGTCGCCCTGAACAAACTTTGAAGCACCGTCCATAGTACCATAAAAATCACTCTCGCCTCTTATCTTTTTTCTCTTCTCTTCTGCTTCTTTATCTGTAATAGCTCCAGCCTGAAGTTCGCTTTCAACAGCCATCATCTTTGAAGGCATACTATCTAATGCAAATCTTGCAGCTACTTCTGATACTCTTGTAGCACCTTTAGTAATTACTACAAACTGAACTATTATAAGTATGATAAATATTACAACACCAACAACTATATTATTTCCAACTACAAACTCAGCAAATGAAGTGATAACCTTACCATTAAAATTAGCACCCTGTGTAAGTATTGCTCTTGTTGTAGAAACGTTTAATGCAAGTCTAAATGCTGTCATAACCAAAAGCACAGAAGGAAATACACTAAACTCACTAGCACTCTTTATGCTTAAAACCATAAGAAGTATAAGCAAAGATATAACTATATTTATGATAAGAAGAAAATCCAAAATCATAGAAGGAAGCGGTATAATAAGCATCATTATTACCATAACCGCACCTATAGCAAACATTATGTCGCTGTGTCTACTAAGATTTGTAGGTAATTTTATCGAATCTAAAAGTGATTTAGCATTATTAATAGTTGCCACTTTTTATTTCCTCCTATATAGCCCTTGCCATTTTTTCATTACGTATTCTATATATCTCGCCAAGTATTCTTGACACAACATGAAACAACTTTTCTGGTATATACTGCCCTATATCAACATTATAATAAAGCTCACGGGCTAAAGGTTTATTTTCTACTATTTCTACTTCATGTTCTTTTGCTATCTCTTTTATTTTTAAAGCAATATTGTCAACCCCTTTTGCAGTTACTATAGGAGCATAATCACCGCTTTGATATTTTAAAGCAACGGCAAAGTGTGTTGGGTTTGTGATTATTACATCTGCCTCTGGTACTGATTTAAGCATTGTTCTGCTTACAATCTTTCTAGCCATTTCTTGAAGCTGATTCTTTACTAAAGGGTCTCCTTCCATTTCTTTGAACTCTTCTTTCATCTCATGCTTTGTCATCTTTAAGCTATTGATATATTGCTTTCTTTGAAAATAATAGTCCACAACAGCAACTATTATCATAAATATCATTACCTTTCCTATCATCTCTAAAACTATAAAGAAAAATACATTCATAGCCTGTGCTAATTCCATATGAACCATATTAAACAAATCATTGCGTCTGCCGTTTATTGTTGTAAATGTTAATATACCAATAACAATCATTTTAAAAAGTATTTTAGCTAAGTTCATTAAGTTTTGAGAAGATATAAAAACTCTCTCTTTAAAATTTGACCAAGTTGGTGCTATTCTTTTGAAATTAGGTTTTAATTTTTTTGTAGTAAATAAGAATTGTGTTTGTGCTAAATTTACTCCAACACCTATAATCAAAGCTGTAAGCAAAACTATACCAGCTGTTTTTGCTATTAATAAAACTATTTCTATAAATATATCAGGAAGTCCGTCCATAGTCATTGTTGCATCAGCATTTGAAATTCTATTTAAAATATCAACAAAAAATTGTGATAATGTATTTGTAAGATAACCTATAAGCAAAGCTATTAAAACAGTAGTAACACCCAATACTAAAGTTTGATTAATTTCTACAGAGTTTACAACACGTCCCTCTTCTTCTCTTGCTCTTCTCTTTTTTCTTTCTGTAGGAAGTTCTGTTCTGCCTTCATCTTCAGCGGATGCAAACAAAGTTAATGCAAAACCTCTGCCTGTTAAACGCAAATATTTTCTATAAAGTTTAGCTCTTATAGAAATAAATAAATCTTTTACTTGTAAATATTTAATTAAAGAAGCAAGCATTATCATACTGTGCCTCCTGATAAAAAAACAAACAAGTTATTAATATCAGCAATTGTGTTTTGCAATATCTTCATAAAATTAGCAATTAATGCAGGAATAAGTATATAATATGCAACAATTCCAACAGCTATTTGCATAGGAAAACCAAGCATTAATATATTCATTTGAGGAGCAGCTTTTGCTAATAAACCTAAACTTAATGAAAGTAAAAATAAAGTAAGCATTATAGGCAAAGCAAGCGATAAAGCAATAGAAAACATAGAACTCATATAATAAATCATTCTATCTATCACACCTTGAAAAGAACCTAAAAACACAGCCTTTGAAGCATCGCTTAATACAGGCATAGCTTTAAAACTATTATACAAAGTTCTTATTACCCAATTCTGACCATCTATAGCTATAAATATAAGTATTACAACTAAAGCCTGAAGCTGACCTAATACAGGAACAGTAATTTGGCTTATAGGGTCAACTGCCTCAGATATACCGAAACCCATTTGTATTTCAAAGAAGTTAGTTGTAACCTGAAAAGCTAAAAATATCATAGACATTAAAAAGCCTATTAGTAAACCTATTAATGCTTCATTTAACAAACTTAAAAAATACTCTAAAAAAGTAGGAGCCGCTTGTACTGATGTATTTGCTACTAGAGGGAAAATTGTTGCTGTTGCTATAAATGCTAATCCTGCTTTTATAGTATTAGGAATAACATTAGAAGAGAACATAGGGGCTACTATGAGTATAGCCAAAAATCTTACCATTATGAGAAGGTAAATCTGAAAGAAATTAACAAAATTATCCATCTTCTAATTATTCCGTTTTTTATTTATTTATCTTGCTATAGTAGGCAATATATTAAAAAGTCTAACTGTAAAACCGCTTATATAATTAATCATCCAAGAAGCCAAAAAATATATAACCGCAAGCATAGCTATCATCTTTGGTACAAAAGTTAAAGTTTGCTCTTGAATACTTGTAGTAGCCTGTATTATAGAAATAACAAGACCAACTATTATAGAAACTCCTAAAACAGGTGCAGAAAGAAGCATAAAAGTCCACACTGTTTCTTGAACTAAAACAATAATCGAAGTATCATTCATAAATAACCCTCTTAATTAATATTTCCTAATTAAAACTTTGTACAAGCTGCAATATTAATAACTTCCAACCATCAACAGCCACAAATAATATTATTTTTAAAGGCAACGATATCATAATTGGAGGAAGCATTATCATCCCCATAGCCATTAATATTGAAGCTACAACCAAGTCTATAACTATAAAAGGCACAAATAAATATATACCCATCTTGAATGCTATAGTAAGTTCATTAATAATGAATGCAGGCACAACAACTATAGTTGGAATCTTTGCTAAATCCTCTACAGATTGAATATCTCTTAATCTAACATTTGTATCACTAATACTTAAGAACAAATCCAAACTCTTCATTCCGTTTTCACCTCTCAAAGAGTTAAACATAAACATTCTTATAGGCTGTATTCCTCTGCTGTATAAATCATTAACACCTATAGTACCGTTTAAATAAGGCTGAAGTGCTTCGTTATTTATTTGAGTTAATGTTGGCATCATTATAAAAAATGTTAAAAACAAAGAAAGCCCCATTATTAATGCTCTTGGAGGTGTTTCTTGTAATGACAATGCTCTTTGAACAAAACTTAAAACTATAGAAACTCTCACAAAGCTTGTAGTCATTATTATTATAGACGGAGAAAGTGAAAGTATAGTAAGCAAGAATAATATTTGAAGACCTAAGCTAACTTGCTGAGGTGTTTGAGCTTGTGTAACATTTAATCCTATTGTAGGTATAGGTATTTGTGTTTGAGCAAAAAGAGTAATCGGAGCAAATAAACACAATATAACAATAACAGCAAGAAACTTTTTCATTTTTTTATCATACTCCAATTTTTTTATTAAATATAATCAGAATTATACCGTTAATATATAAGTTATCATATTACAATAAAAAGTCAAGTATTATGTTAACTATTTTTAGACAAAACTATATAAAAATTATCATTTATAGTAAAAGACCAAACAAATAGCAGTTATAATAAACTCCATTCAAATAAAAAAAATTTCTTATCTCTCCTTCTATTTCAAAGCCAAATTTCTTGTATAAACTTATTGCTCTATTGTTATCAGCTCTTACGTTTAACTCTATCTTTTTTAAATCATTAGCCTTGCAATAATTTATTGTGTATTCAAGCAGTTTAGAAGCTATACCTCTGCCCCAATATTCTTTTAAAACACTTATACCTAAGCTTACCCTATGTTTTACTCTCTTTTTATTAATACCTCTAATACTGCATATACCAACTATTTTTTCATCAATCTCACACAAAAACATCTTCTCTAATACAGATTTCTCTATTGTCTGTATAAACTCGCTTTCTTTCTCTACACTAAGCTCTCTCTCATCAGATGCGCATATTAAAAAATCGCTCTCATCTGATACTTCTTTTATAAAATCAACAACATTTTTAGCATCTGTTATATGCACTTCTCTTATAATCATACTAAAGCTTAAATTTTATTATGTAAACTGTAATATGATAACTCTTTTTTTCTTTTTGTAAATACCATTAAATATTTTTTAAATAAAAAATAATAAAAAACAAATAAAATATAAAGCAAATACAAAACATTTGACAAAAAAACATCATAGATATAATATCTTTGCTTAATAAATTAAAAAATTATTGGTATCATTATCATGCTTAGTATAGAAAATTTAGTTATAGTAATTATAGGCTGCTCTATAGCTGGGTTTGTTGATGCTGCTGCTGGTGGAGGCGGACTTATAAGCTTGCCTGCATATTTAATAGCCGGCATTCCTCCACACACTGCCCTAGCTACAAATAAACTAACTTCTACATCAGGTGCTATAGTTTCTGCTTTTACATTCTTCAAAAATGGAAAACTAACAACAAAACTAATAAAGTTTTTAATACCTATGACAATATTAGGCTCTATTGTAGGTGTTCAGGTTATTGTGCTTATAGATGCAAAAGTGTTACAGCCTTTAATAATGATACTTATCTTATTAGTAGGCCTTTATACTCTATTTTCAAAAACTTTTGGTACAGAAAACTTATTCGATGAAAACAACCTCAAAGCTAAAAACTATATAATAGGAATGTTCTTTGCCTTTCTTTTGGGTTTTTATGATGCAGTATTTGGACCTGGCACAGGAAGTTTTTTAATAATGTTTTTTGTGCTTTATTATAAAATGGATTTTCTTCTTGCTTCTGGTAATGCTAAGGCTTTAAACCTTACAAGCAATTTATGTTCATTAATAATATTTGCAATAGAAGGAAAGGTTAACTATATGGCTGGTGTATTCGTTATACCGTTTATAATGACATCAACTTATTTTGGTGCTAAGTTTGCTATAAAGAAAGGAATAAAAGTTATAAAACCAATATTTGTAACTATTTCCTTACTAACTACATTAAAAATTTTATTAGATATAATCAAGTAATTTTCAATGTTAAAATTATTCTATAAAAACAATAATAAATAAAGGCATTTTTATTGACTTTTAAAATTATATTTATATACTTTATTTATATAGATATCTATATAAATACTTTGGAGTACAATTATGATTTTAAAAAATAATTACTTAATATCAAATATTCTGCCAAAAATACAACAACTTGGAAAATCATTATTAATTCCCATAGGCTTATTATCAGTTCTTGGTATATGTGTTGTACTAAATGAAGCAATAAAATCAGATAATTATGTAAATACCGTTTGGACAATATTTCATAATCTTCCAATAATATTTGCAATATGTGTAGGATATGGTATGAGCGATGATGAAGGCGGCGGGGCTTTAGCAAGTTTTTTAATATATTTTGTTTCGGCAAAAGTTTCTGGATTGGTAACTGGAGCAGAGGCAATTTTAATAGCTAATGGTCCTGAAGCTAGAAGTTTTGCATATGTTTTAGGAATAGCAACTTTAAGTACAGGATCATTTGGAGGAATATTATCTGGTATATTAGGAGCAATTACATTTAAACAAGCAAATAATACAAAATTTATACCTGCTTTTTCATTTTATAGCGGTGCTAGATTTGTTCCTATATTAGCTTGTATTTATGGAGCTATTTGGGGATTAATACTTCCATTTATATGGATACCTATAGCAAAACTATTATTATCTTTATCATTTATAGCAAATGTTAATCCAATATTTTCAGTATTCTTTTTTGGAACAACTGAAAGGTTATTAATACCATTTGGATTACATAGGATATTAAATCCTGTATTTTGGTATGAAATTGGTAATTACACAAATTCTTTAGGCGAAATAGTGAGAGGAGATTATAATATTTTCATTGCTATGCTTAATGATGGAATCAAAAGTTTTTCAAATTCTGAATATCAAAATGCTGCTAAATTCATAGCAGGATCTCAAGCTATAAAAATGTTTGGACTTCCAGGAGCTGCTTTTGCTTTTTATAAATCAGTAAAACCAGAAAATAGAAAATTAGCATTAGGAATATATGGTTCTGCTGCATTAACTTCATTTTTGACTGGTATTACGGAACCAATAGAGTTCACATTTTTATTTATAGCTCCTCTATTATATATTGTACATTCCATTTTTACAGGAATAAGCTTTATTTTATCTTACTTACTTGGTATTAGAATGATAGCAGACGGACTTGTAACCTATATAGGTTTTGGAGTTATACCTGGGTTAAAAGGATTTCAAACTGGATATTTAATATTTATTCCATATGGTATAGCTTGGTTCTTTATATATTATTTCACATTCAAGTTTTTAGTTTCTAGACATAATTGGCAGCTTCCTGGTATGGAAACATTGAAAAAGGGATTTAAAGATTTAAGTTTTATGTCTAATCAAAATAAAAATTCTAATGAATTAGCTACAAAAATCATAGAGGCTTTAGGAAGTTTAGAAAACATAAGCACAGTAGGAGCTTGTGCTACAAGACTTAGAGTAGAAGTATTTGATAACACAAAAGTAGATGATGATAAGTTAAAAGAATTAGGAGCTACTAATGTATTGCATATGGGCGAAAAATACATACAGGCAATATTTGGCGGTAATTCACAATTTATAGCAAATGATATAAAATCTATAATAAAAAATAATTAGAAAAATAGCAATTTGTAAGGAGAGAATATGAATAAAAAACATAATATTGTTATAGTTGGCGGAGGAAGCACATACACGCTTGGCATTATTGAAAGTTTTTTAGCAGAAAAAGAATATTTTGATATAGCCAAAATTTCATTTTTTGATACTGATGAAGAACGACAAAAAATAATGGCAGAAGCATCTAAAATAATACTAAAAGAAAGAGCACCTGATATAGAATTTTATTATACTAGTAAAGACAAAGAAAAAGCATATAAGGATTGTGATTTTGCCTTTATACAAATTAGAGAAGGCGGTCTAAAAATGAGAGAGATGGATGAAAAAATTCCTCTAAGTTTGGGATGCGTAGGACAAGAAACTTGCGGGGCAGGAGGAATATCATATGGTCTTAGATCTATAGGTTCTTTGTTTGAAATTGTAAGAGATATAAGGAAATACTCTCCAAATGCTTGGATTGTAAATTACACAAATCCTGCCGCTATAATTGCTTTAGCTTTAAATAGGGAATTTCCAAATGACAAAAAAATATTCAATTTATGTGATATGCCATTAGGAATAATGGAGGCTTTAGCAAATCTCATAGGAAAAAATGCCAATGATTTTATTCCTGAATATTTTGGATTAAATCATTATGGATGGTTTACCGCTTTATACAATAAAGAAGGCCACAATTTAATGCCTGATATACTAAAATTACTAACAAAAGAAAATATTGATACTCATAAATTAAACATAGAGAAATCAACAGAAAAAAGTTGGGAAGATACATATTCTCATTTGGTAACTATGTGTAAAGATATGCCAGGATCAATACCAAGCACATATTTTCAATACTATTTATATCCTAAAAAGATAGTAGAAAAATCTGATTGCAATTACACAAGAGCAAATGAAGTAATGGATCACAGAGAAAAAATAGAATTTCAAAAAGCTAGACAAATTATATCAGAACAAACATCTAAAAATGTGCAAACAATAGCTGATTTGCATGGCCGATATATTATTCAAGTTGTAAATTCTTTAGCAAATAATTTAGGTAAAACTTCTATTATTATAGTGCCAAATAATGGAACTATATCATGTTTACCAGATGATGCTATGGTAGAAGTAGATTGCTATGTTGATAGAAGAGGACCAAGACCTTTTAATGTAAAAGAAATTTCTACATTTCAAAAGGCATTATTACAAAATCAATATGCTTTAGAATCTTTAGTAGTAGAGTCTTGGTATAATGCTGATAGACAAAAACTAATAGAAGCTTTAGCATTAAATAGAACAGTTGTTAATTTTAATGTTGCTCAAAAGTTAGCTGATAAATTACTAGAAGCAAATAAAAAATGGCTGCCTCAATTTTTTAATTAATTTTTATCTTTAATATAAAATATTTAAAATATGAAAGCTCAGTATGTAATTACATATTGGGCTTTTATATTTTTATTGAAAATATTTATATAAATATTATAATAGAAAATAAAAAAGGAAATTATATGTTAGATAAAAATAGCCATGTTCCTTTATATTTGCAAATAGAAGAGATAATAACTAAAAATATAGATGATGGAATCTGGAAAGAAAATGATAAATTACCTCCAGAAACATTATTAGCAAAAAAATTAGGAGTAAATAGGATAACATTAAGAGAAGGATTAAATTCGTTAATAAAAAGAGGAATTTTAGAAAGAGTGAGAGGAGTTGGTGTATTTGTAAGAAATCCAAATAAAAAAAAAGTTTATAATTGGAAATTAGATACCATAATGACCGGCTATCATAATGAAACTATAAATAAATCAAATCTAAAAACAGAAGTTTTAAAACTGGAAAAAATAGATGCTTCTGATTATGTAAATAAAATATTAAAAACAGATTCAGAAATATTATATTTAGAAAGATTAAGATATATAGAGGATCTTCCTGTATGTATAGAAAAAAGCTATTTAGAAGAAAAATTTTTTCAAAATTCAAAAATAGAAGATTTTAAAAAATCCAAATATGATTTAGTTAAAAAAAATGGATTAATAATAAAATATATAGATAGAGCTATTTTGCCCATAATACCATCTATAAATGATAGAGAATTATTAAAATTATCACAAAATGATGTTGCCTTACAAGTCAATGGAACAACTTATTTAGATGACCTACAAATACTTGAATATTCAGAAACAATATATAATGCCAATATATTTAATTTTACATTAACTGTTTATGATTAATAATAAAAAAGAAGTTAATGATTGACATTTTACAAGTTTTATAATAGCATAATTCTCTATGCGGAGTGGGTAAACGCGGTATTTAATTAACTAATACTGAGGAAAGTCCGTACCTCTAAAGGGCTTCATGCAAGCTAACGGCTTGAAGGCGAAAGCCTATGGAAAGTGCAGCAGAAAATATACCGCCTATTTTTAGGTAAGGGTGAAAAGGCGTGGTAAGAGCACACCGCATTTGTGGCGACATGAATGGCAGTGTAAACCCCATGAGAGGCAAGAGCAAACAGAAACCGATTGCCCTTTTCATAAAGGTTTCAGGTAGCTCGCTTGAGTACTACAGCAATGCAGTATCTAGATAAATGTTTACCTTAAATGACAGAATACGGCTTATAGCTCCGCTTAATTATTATATATAAGGATTTCAAAATGTTTAAAAAAATAACAAAACATATATTAATTATAACATCTATAATAATACTCTCTTTAACAATGCTAAATTGTAAAAAAACAGAAAATATAGAACCTAAAAGAATTGCAATAATAGGTGCTATGGACTCAGAAATTGCTAATCTTAAAAGCATGCTTGAAAATACAGAAGAAATAAAAATTGCAGGCATAACATACTATAAAGGTAAATTACATGGAAAAGATGTGGTGTTATTAAAATCTGGTGTTGGCAAAGTTAATGCTGCTGTTGCTACAACTATAGCTATAGAAAAATTTAATATTGAAAAAATAATATTTACAGGTGTTGCAGGTTCTGGAAATCCTAATTACAACATAGCTGATATAGTAATTTCAAAAAACTTAATTGAACATGATTTTGATACAAGCGATATAGACGGAGACGATATTACTGTATTAGTTGAAGGATATAACAATAATTATTATCCGGCTGATGAAGCATTAATAGAGCTTGCAAAATCTTCAGCAGAAAAAGTGATAACAAACAGTAAAGTATATGTTGATACAATAGCTACTGGAGACCAATTTGTAGGCAATAATGAAAAAGTTAAACAAATACATAATCAATTCAAAGCTGGTGCTATAGAAATGGAAGGAGCTTCTGTCGCTCATACTGCTTTAATGTATAAAATACCTTTTGTTGTTATACGCTCATTATCTGATAAAGCTGACAGTGATGCAGAAGTGGATTATCCAAAGTTTGTTATACAGGCTTCTGATAATTCTGCTAAAATAGTCTCTGAAATGATAAACAATATGAATTAATTATATATTTTATTTATTATAATTTTATTGTTTTCTCGTTTTACCTGAAGTTTATATACTTTATCATCTGAGTATTTAAAATCTTCTCTATAGTGAGCACCCCTGCTTTCTTCTCTCTCAAGCATACTTAAAGCCATTATTTTTATGCTTTCAATAATCAAATAAATTTCTATAGAACCATTTTTTATATTTTCTTTTATACTATAATTACTTCTTATATTATTAAGTTCATTAAGAAGCAATTCTATTTTTTCTTTGCTTCTTACAACAGATAGATTCTCGCTTACTAAATTTCTTATTTTCATTAAAACTTCATTTCTTGTAAAATTATTCTCTTTATCATCTTTTGAAATCTCATTAACCCAATCATTAAATTCTTTTTCTATATTATTTAATTTTATATTATTAGAATCATCAAAGTTTGTATTTTTAATATATTCAAAAGCATTTTTAACAGCATTATTTCCAAATACTAAAGCCCCTCCAACAGAATTTCCTCCAAGCCTATTAGCTCCTTCTATAGCAGACGATAACTCACCTATAGCATAAAGCCCTTTAACACCTGTAAATGCATTGCTGTCTATTTTTATTCCGCCGTTGCAGCTATGAGCAAAATGAGTAATAACAGTTTCATCTTTCAATAAATCTATTCCTATTTCTTTTTTAAGCCAATTTAAATATACAGTGTAAAACTCCTCTTTATCTTTGTATAAATCTTCTGAATATTTTAATTTAACGCCTTCAGAAGATATTTTTAAATCTATTTCTCTGCTTTCAAAATCATTACTAAAAGGAGCATAAGCACTTCTCTCTATCCATAATCTTTTAGTTTCTTCGTTTTGTATACCATCTAAAAGTAATTTATTTTTTAAATCATACATACCTACACAATATTTTAATGTATGCTCTCCAAACAACACATTATATTTTGGCTTTAAATATGCCGGTATAAATTGTATAAACTCCATATTTTGAGCAACTGCCCCAGCATCTAACGCAACAACATTACCTACTCCATTAATATTTTTTGGATATAAACTATTTTTATAATTTCCAGCAACTCCTCCCGTGGCTAATATTATCACATTTGATTTTATAAAAAAGAATTTGTCTTTATTTTGAAACACCGCTCCTACAACTTTATCACCATCTTTAATTATTTTTAATAAAGTGCTTTCTTCAAATATTTTTAATCTTTTATTTTTTCTAAATACCTTTTTTGCTCTTTTTCTTGCATCATTCCAATTATTAATCAAAAAAACATCTCTTGAATATTTTGCAAAACATGCAGCTCTTGAATCTTTTCTAAGCCAAGGTTTAAATCCTATTCTTTTTAATAAATAAATATCTTTTTTAATATTGTATATATAAGTTTTTATTAACTCAGGATTTTCAACTCCCTTTCCCATATTAGTTATATCTTCATAATATTTATCATAATCATTTTTATCTTTTGTAGCCTGTATTCCTAAAGTGGCCTTCAATGGAAAATATGAAGCACCTGTGCAAATTTTTCCAGTAGTTACAATACATACATTTTTAAAAATATTAACAGCTCTTTCTGCAGCAATAAGTCCCGCTATTCCAGCACCAACAATTAAAATATCTGTTTGTTTGTATATATCCATTATATTTTTCTCTTTATAATAAAAATTTATTGAATATATTTTAACATTTTATTAATCCATTACAATATTATAAAAAAGTTAAATTAATAAGTTTATAAAAATATAGTTTTAATATATAATAGTTTTCAATTATTATACTTTTTAAGGAGAAAAATTATATTATGTCTGAAATAAAAAGAATCGCAATAATTGGTGCTATGGACTGTGAGATTGATAATTTTAAAAACATGATTGAAAATATAGAAGAAATTGAAATAGCTAATATTACTTATTATATAGGAAGTTTATGCGGTAAAAATATAGTACTTTTAAAATCTGGTATAGGTAAAGTTAATGCAGCTATTGCCACAACTATTGCTATAGAAAAATTCAATGCAGAAAAAATAATATTTACAGGTGTTGCTGGATCTGGAAACCCTGATTATGATATATCTGATATAGTTATTTCAAAAGATTTAATAGAACATGATTTTGATACAAGTGCATTAGATGGAGATGAACTTACTGTATTAGTTAAAGGCTATGATAAAAACTACTACCCTGCTGATAAATCTTTAATAGAACTAGCAAAAGCTTCAGCTCAAAAAGTTATAACAGACAATAAAGTTTATATTGATACTATTGCTACAGGCGACCAATTTGTAGGAGACAATAATAAAGTAAAACAAATACATAATAAATTCAAAGCTGGTGCTATAGAAATGGAAGGAGCTTCAGTTGCACATGCTGCTTTGATGTTTAAGGTTCCTTTTGTTGTAATACGTTCATTGTCTGATAAAGCTGATAGTGATGCTGTAGTAGATTTTCCAAAATTCGTAGCAAAAGCAGCAGAAAACTCAAAAAAAATAGTAATAGAAATGCTAAATAATATTTGATAATTATTTTTTGGTTACTATTGAAAATATTTGCATATATATTATAATTACAAAATTAAATTAACATAATATTGGGGAGATTATGCCTGATAAAAGAACTATACTAAAAGGAAACGGTATTGGCGATTATGTATCTATAGGAGATTCATTCCTATATCTTAATTCATTAATAACCCCAATGTATAATATAGAAAAAGAAGATGTTGAAGAAGAATATATAAGATTAGACAAAGCAATAGAACAATCAAAAAATCAAATAGAATATTTAATAAATAATGTAGATAATAAGTTAAAAAATATATTATCTATGCATATTTTGCTTATACAAGACCCTGTAATAATAAAACAGGTAAAAGATGAAGTAAAAGAAAAATTATTAAATGTTGAATATGTATATGACAGTGTGATAACAGAATATTTTGATAGAATATCTGCTTTTAATAATCAAATGCTTTCAGAGAGAGCAAGCGATATAATAGACATAAAGGGACGAGTAATAAGAAATTTACTTAATCCAAGTAAAGAAAGCACTTTTTCTATACCAAAAGATTGTATAGTAATATCTAAAACACTAACACCAAGCGATGTATTAAAGTTTAACAGCATAGGTGTTGGAGGATTCATAGTTGAAGGAGGAGGATATACTTCTCATGCTGCTATACTTGCAAAATCTTTTGGAATACCTACTATTTTTAATGTAGAAAATATTACTAACAGAGCTAAAAACGATAGAAAAATTATAATAGATTGCAGAAGCGATATTGTAATATTAAATCCAAATGAGAAAGATACTCATAATTACACTTTATTATCTGAAAATCTAAAAAAATACAAAGAGCAATCTATTAAAGATGCCAAAGAAAAAGCTCTAACAAAAGATAATGTAGAAATAAAAATAAATGCCAATATAGATATACCAGAAGAAATGGAAAGCGTTATAAAATATGGTATAGATTCTATAGGTCTTTATAGAACAGAGTTTTTATACATCTACTCTGATGACGGCAACACTTGTGCTTTACCAACAGAAGAGAGACAATTTAATGTATACAAAAAAATAGCTTCATCTGCAAATGGTAAAGTGATAATAAGAACATTAGATATAGGCGGAGATAAAATGGCTCCTTCTCTTGGAGTTATTAATATAAAAGAAGATAACCCATTTTTAGGCTGGCGTGCTATAAGATTTTGTTTATCAAATAAGAGAATATTTAAAAATCAAATAAGGGCATTATTAAGAGCTTCTGTATATGGAAACATAGAAATAATGATACCTATGATAAGCACTTTAGAAGAGTTTTTAGAGGCTAAAAAATTCATTAATGAAACAAAAGAAGAATTAAAAAAAGAAAATATAGCATATAATGATAATATAAAAATAGGAGCCTTAATAGAAACACCTTCCGCAGCAATTATTATAGACTTACTCATAGAAGAAACTGACTTTATTTCCATAGGTTCTAACGACTTAATACAATATGTATTGGCATGCGATAGAACAAATGAAAAATTAACTTATCTTTACAACCCTATTGATATATCTGTTTTAAGAATATTAAAGCAGATTATAAAAACAGCAAATGATAATAATAAACTTGTAACATTATGCGGAGAGATGGGAGGTGTTCCAAAGTATACTCCTATTCTGCTTGGTCTTGGTATTAGAGAATTATCTATGTCTGTAACTTCTATAGCGGAAGTAAAAAATATAATAAGGTCTGTATCTATAGAAGAGTGCGAAAAATTAGTTGATAGCATGCTTAAAAATAAGAACAATGATTTTTCTAAATCAATTTTAGAAAGTTTTATAAAGAAACTAAAAACTCAAAAGGTATAAGATGAACACTATAAAAAATATTTTAATTATTGCATTAATAATTTCTTCTTTAACATCTTGTAAAGTTAAAGATTCTATAAGTGAATTTCAAAAATTAAAAACAATAGAAAATACAGAAGATAATGGTGCTTTGAGCGAATTTTTAAAATCTCTTCCAAAAAAAGAAGAAGTGAATGCACAAACACCATACAATGAATTAACAACCTTCTTAAAAGGAAGAGACCAAATATTATCATCAAACTATAAAGATGGTTTTGAAACTTTAGCTAGATTTTTGTTTACATATCCTTCAAGTTATTATCAAAGTGAGGCTTCATATTTACTTGGTCAAGCTTTGATTTATATGGTAGAAAATGACCCGCTTTATATGGACGCTTTTTACAATAAACTAATATCTGAAGGAATTGTAGAGGGAGAAGAAAACTCTGCTAATACTAATGTTAATACTGCAACTACAAATAGAAGTAAAGAATTATTAAACATTTATAATCAATTAGGAATAAAAATTAAAGATAATGTTTATACATTTAACGGAGCTATATTCGACAGAATAGTTGCAGATAGTGAAAGCGTATTTCCGCTCAAAGATTTTGCTTACTATTTTGGAATGCGTCATAGATTTCAAACAATATCATCTACAGAAGATAAAGAAAAATATTTAAGCAATGTAAATTATCTAAAAAGATTTTCAGACAGATATAGAACAAGCATACTTCAAGAGAACATATTAAATAATAAATCATATTTTCCAGATGTACTTCCTTTTGAATTAACTGGAAATGAAAAAACAGAATATGATAAAACAATGAAAACTATTAAAGATAGAATAGAGGCAATTAAACCTGTATTAAATGAAGATTATTATATAAGAGGAAATGGCATTATTATAAGAGATAGAATACCTGCTATTAGTATAGGAAAAGAGACAGAATTATATGTAATGCAAAACTATGACTTTGTTACTGTATTAAATAAAACAAATGTATATAATAACAAAGAGAGAGAAAACGAGGATTGGTCTTTAGTGAGATATGATACATACTATGGTCCTATAATTGGCTGGAGCTATTCTAGATATATGACTAATGATATAGAACCAGTAAAAGATGTATTTGAACATTATAAGTCAGCTATGAATTATTATAAGAATTATGATTATTTAAAATCTGCAAATTATTTCTCTTACATATTAAATCAAAAAACTACAAATTATTTCACAGATAAATCAGTATATTTCCTCTGGAAAGTTAATAACAAAATAGGCGAAATTGTAAGCTCTAAAGACAGTCTTTATTATGATTATGTTTTAGAATATCCAAAGTATTTTTATTATAATACCAACACATCAGTATTACAAAGCTCAACACTTTTATATTACTATTTAGTAAAAATAATGCCAACTAATCCGTATAGATTTGTTATAAGCGGAGACAGTGAAGCAGAATATAGCGTAGATTAAAAAATAATAATATAAATAAAAAAGCCTCTTAAAATATTTAAGGGGCTTTTTTGTTATTAAATTAAATAATTAAATTATTGCAAAGAAGTTAAAACTACTAAGTCAGCAATATCTTGAGCAGAACAGCCTCTTGAAAGGTCATTAGCAGGTTTAGCAATACCTTGAAGCATAGGACCAATAGCAGTACATTTACCAACTCTCTGAGCAATTTTATAACCAATATTACCAGCATTCAAATTAGGGAATATAAGTACATTAGCATTACCTTTAACTTTAGAGTTAGGTGCTTTTTGTTCTCCTACTTTTGGAACTATAGCAGCATCAAATTGAAGCTCACCGTCATAAACAAAATTAACATTTCTTGAATCTAATATTTTTTTAGCTTCTATCACTTTATCAACAGATTCATGACTTGCAGAACCTTTAGTAGAGAAAGATAAGAATGCAACTCTAGGGTCTTTACCAGTCATTTTTCTAAAAGAATCAGCAGTAGACTCAGCAATATCAGCAAGCTGTTCAGAAGTAGGATCAGGTATAACAGCACAATCAGCAAAACAAGCCATACCATCATCAAATAAAGCCTTATCAGGACTCTCTACAAAGAATGTAGAAGATAAAGTTTTAATTCCTGGTTTTAATCCAATTAAAAATAAAGCAGCTCTAAGCATCTCACCTGTAGCATATACTGCCCCTCCAACCATACCATCAGCTCCGCCGTCAGCTAAAATAGCAGCACCAGTATATACAGAATTATAAACTATAAGCTCTTTAGCTTGGTCTCTAGTCATTCCTTTTTTCTCTCTAGCTTTAAATAATAATTCTATATAGTTTTCTGTTTTAGATTCTGTTTTAGGGTCGAATACTCTAGCAAAACTATCTCCTAATATAAGTGAATTTTCTCTTGCTAAAGCCTCTACTTTAGCTTTGTCTCCTATTAAGATAACATCTTTTGCTAAACCTTCTTTTTTTAGTATGACAGCAGCCTTAACATGTCTTTCATCATACCCCTCTGCTAAAACTATGCTTTTAGGATTAGCCTTAACCTTTTCTCTTAAACTATCCATAAATGATGCCATAATAAAACACCTCTTAATAAAAATTAATTTGTAATATTCTAATGCATAAATGATTATTTTGCAAACAATTATATTTAGAATATTTTAAATATATATTAAATTATAAACTACAGTATTTTTTTAAAATATTATTGTATAGCTTTTTCACAAATACTAAAAAAATATATTGAACTATTTATGACACGCCAAGCATTTTTATAGCTTCAGAAATATGGTCTATTCCTATAATCTTAACGCCTTCTATTGATTTGCTTAATTCTTTTACAGCTCTTTTTGAAATATAAACTTCTTTAAGAGAGAATTTTTTCATCTCTTTTATACGCCTTTCAATAAACCTAACAGGTCTCACCTCACCAGAAAGCCCCAATTCTCCAATATAAGCAGTAGTTCTCTGAATAGATATTCCATACATACTCGATACTATAGCCATAGCAATAGAAATATCACTAGCAGTCTCTTTAACATTAAGACCATTTGCAATATTAATATAAACATCTTGATTAGAAAGATTTATATGACATCTTTTTTCTAATATAGCAATAATAATAAGAAGCCTGTATTGGTCATAACCTATAGTAAGCCTTCTAGGATAACCAAAAGCACTGCTTCCAACCAAAGCCTCTTGCTCTACACAAAAAACCCTGCTTCCTTCTATTACAGGAGTTATCACACTTCCAGCAAATACAGCTTCATTGAGAGAACGAGTAAAAACTCTTGAAGGGTCTTTTACTTCCATAAGCCCATTTTCTACCATCTCAAATATTCCAACCTCATCAACTGCCCCATAACGATTTTTCACAGCTCTTAATATTCTATATATACCTTTATCATCACCCTCAAAATATAACACACAGTCTACAATATGCTCTAATATTTTAGGTCCTGCTATAGTGCCTTCTTTTGTAATATGCCCTACCAAAAATATTGTTATGTTTTTTAGTTTTGCTGTTTGCATTAATGCCCAAGCACAGTTTTTTATTTGTGCCGGAGAGCCTGCAATGCTATTTGTAGAAGGGCTATATATTGTTTGAATAGAGTCTATTATAGCAAGTGATGGAGGTTCATCTAAAAGAGTATTTATTATATTGTCGCAATTTGACTCTGATGATATTAAAAAATCAGAATCTTCTAATGAAAGCCTATCTGCTCTTAATTTTATCTGCTCAAGAGATTCCTCTCCTGTGAAATAATAAACTTTCTCTTTTTTAGCAATATTAGAAGCTACTTGTAAAAGGAGTGTTGACTTACCAATTCCTGGTTCTCCGCCTATAAGTATCACACTGCCAGATACAATACCGCCGCCCAACACCCTATTAAGTTCATCTATATTAGTTGATGTTCTTATACTATCAGAAGTTTTAATTTTTTTTATTGAAGTTAATTGTGCTTTGTCTGTAGAGAGTGCATTTTTTACTGTTTTTATCTTGCTTTCTTCAGGTTCTGTAAAAGGCTTTAAACTATTCCAAGAGCCGCAGGAAGGGCATTTACCCATCCAATTTATAGTACTCTCTCCGCAATTTTCACAAACAAATACTGTATTAGTTTTCTTCGCCATTATTAAATTTCTCAAATATTTTCTTTCTTCTGTTTTTATCTCTACGCCACAACATTACACCAAATAATATAACAATCAAAGGAACAATTACTATATTAATAAATCTCACAGCCATCTTTATGCTTTCAGGTACTTGATAAGGCGGGTTAAATATAGCACCTTTTCTTCTTATATCCATAAGAGCAGTATCCCCTACCATATAATCAATCATATTCATTAAGAAAATTTTATTGGCATCAAAACCGCTATTTCTAGCCATATCAGGTGAACCAACAACTATAACCCTTCCGCTTGTTGTGGAGTTTAATATATTAACATTTGCTATATTTATATTTGTAGAGTTAATAGGAATATCTTTACCATCAAAAGCACTAGTCATATTTCCCTGAGAAATTGCTGCTATAAGTCTTTTAGAAAGTAAATTACTGTCTTTTGGCATGCCATTCATAGACGAAGTTAATTCATTAGTTTCTACCCAACTCTTATCGCTAGAATAAAATAATGGCGTAATTTTAGCATCATTACTGCTAATTAATATTTCACTAGATAAAGGAGCAAGCATTAAATTAATACTCTTTGTTATATCAGCTTTTGAATTAATATTTTCAGGCATTATAAGAGGTATATAATATAATTTCTGCTCAGGCATACCCTCTTGTAATTGTGCTCTATAAGCATTATCATCAAATATCATATTTGTAGCTATAGAAAGTCCATAACTTGGAAGTATTTCATTTAATCTATTAGTAACAGGAGTTAAACGAGGTCCGTACATTTGTGCATTAGGGTCATTTTCATCTATATGAGCTCCATTAAGCATAAATAACACAGGTTTACCGCTCATTATAAATTGGTCTAACTTATATAATTCAGCATCACTAAAAGGAGTTAAACTTCCTAAAACTACTAAAGCGTCCATTGTAGAAGGAATGTCTTGTGTATCTAAATTTAGAGGCTGAAAATTATAATTAGCTTCAATCTCTGATGCATATCTGCTTGCACTAATATAAGCATCATTAGGATTTCCGCCATATTGAACTGGTATATCTATAGTATTAGGTTCATTATGCCCTTCTATATAACCAATATTAGCCTTTAATCCAAGCATGCTGTCTATACCTTTAGAAATCTCATCTGTGATGCCGGCAAAATCTCCATATAGTATTGAAGAAGTAGAAAGCTCTAATACATCATCACCATTTTCTAAAACTAAAGAAAAATATCCGCTTCCTTTTGGAACTATAATAGCACCGTCATTATCTTTTATATCCTGCCATTCTAATTTTTTAATATTAAGCTTTTTTACTATATCTTCATTTTCCTGATTCTTACTAGACATATCAACGTGAGTAAATACTACTTTATTCATTAAGTTTTTATTAGCCTCTGTTACAGCCTGCATTATACTGTCTGGTATTAACTCTATTGCTCCTATAGGTAAAAGCTCATAAACTTCCGGAGAAGATATATAATAAACATTTAAATTATTTTCTAATCTGCTTAATTTATCATTTTTATCAATTAACTTTCTTATAATTGTATCAATATTATATTCTAAACCTTCGGTAGACCTTACAAAAGGTATAGACTCTATAGAATCACCATATATAAAAGCTAAGCCCATATATGCTATTTTACTGCTTGTTTGGTCTTTTTCTAATACATTTATTTGAGTAGAAGTAATTCCGTATTGATTAGCCACTATTGTATTTGTAGAGGCGTCTATTATTTCAAAGCTTATATTTTTTCCAGCTGCTGATTTATATTCTGCAAATAAATCTTTTATATATTTTTCATATGTTGAAAAAGGAGGCGGTAAATTGGGTGTTAAAAAAAACTTCACGCTTAAAGGCTCTTTTAAACTCTTAACTAAAGATTTGCTTCCGCTGCTTAAAGAATAAATTTTATCTTTAGTTAAATCTATAAAAGGCGTAAATTGATTAACTATAGCATTTATTAAAACAATAATCACAAGTACAAAAATAAAAGTTATTATTCTATCTTTTCTTTTAGTCATAGCTATCCCATTTTTAAAATAATATGCATTATATAAGCAATAATTATATTTGTCAAAGTATATTTACTTAAAAAACAGTTGTTTTATTTTTTTGTAATAAAGTTAATATTTCAACAAACAAAATAAAATTTAAAAAAATGTGTTGACTTTTTTTTATCGTATGTTATACTAATTTTCACTTGCCGAGTTAGCTCAGTAGGTAGAGCAAAGGACTGAAAATCCTTGTGTCTAGGGTTCGATTCCCTGACTCGGCACATTTCCTTACATAAAAATCCATATGAACAACTTAGAACAAATTACAAACTTTATAAACCCACTATACGAAGACAATCATATTATAGTAGCTGTAAAACCGCCTAACATTCCAACTCAAGCAGATAATACAGGCGATACATCTTTCTTTGAAAATATAAAAGACTATATAAAATTAAAATATGCTAAACAAGGAAATGTTTTTTTAGGTTTAGTGCATAGACTCGATAGGCCTGTATCTGGTGTTATGGTATTTGCTAAAACATCTAAAGCGGCGTCAAGATTAAGCGAAGCTATAAGAAACAGAAACTTTCAAAAGACTTATTACTGTGTAGTAAAAGGCATATTATTAGAAAAAGAAAATACTCTAGAAAATTATCTCATAAAAAAAACAAACAAACTTGGAAACATTGCTATGGTTGTTTTTGAAAATACTAAAAATGCCAAAAAAGCTATTCTTCATTATAAAGTTTTAAAAGAGGATAATATTAAAAATTTAAGTCTTTTAAAAATAGAACTTGAGACAGGAAGATTTCATCAAATAAGAGTACAGCTTTCAAATCTTGGGCATGCTGTATATGGCGACAGAAAATATGGTTCATACATAAAATATGACAGAGATGATGTGCCTTTAGCTTTGTTTGCCAAAAGCATTAAATTCCCCCACCCTACAAAAAATGAAGAAATATTTATTGAAGCTAATTTGCCAGATTATAACCCTTGGAATATTTTTTAATATTTTTTATCGTATATTTTATATAAAATAAAAATATTGCCTTTTTTCAGAAAAATGTTATACTAAAATAAAAGAGTAGTAAATTATGATGAAATTTAAAAAAATAATTATAATTATGCTGAGCTTATTGTTTTTAATAGGCTGTTCTGCAGAAAACACTACATACCCTAATGGAGGAGATAATGGAAATAATAGCGGTAATGAAGGAAATAATGGAGACACTATTCCTGTAAAAGATAAAATTGAAGATTACGCTGGAAATTGGGAAATAACTTTTCAAGAAGATCAACTTCCAGATAGACCAGGCGGAAATATTATCATAGCAGATGATGGTAGTTTAACATATCCTACTGTATTAGGCGATAAAAACATTAATGTTGATAATAATGAAATCAAATGCAAAAAATGGCAATATAATACAAAAAACTTCTTTTATGGACAATCAACTTGGAACTTATACAGAAAATGGTACAATAAAAAAAATTAATTAACATAATTAACAAAAATTTTCCGAAAGTTAAAATGATATTATTTATTAAGAGTTATATTTATGATTGATAGAAAAGATTATGATTTGCCTTTTTTGTTGAGATACGAAAATGTTGCTTGGTATGAAAACAAAAAAGTAAGAATATTAGATAGAAGAATATACCCTACAGAAATTAGTTTTGTGGAATGCTATAATTATAGAGAAGTTGCTGAGGCTATATACAACATGGTTACTCAAAGTGCTGGTCCTTATACGGCTTGTGCTATGGGTATGGCTTTAGCTGCAAGTGAAGTTGAAAAGAAAACGGAAAAAGAACAAATTGAGTTTTTAACTGAAGCTTCTAATGTACTTGCAAACTCTAGACCTACAACTGCAAACAGATATAAAATCATAACAGAATCTGCATTAGAGGCTGCTAAAAAAGCATTAAAAGAAGGCAAAAGTCCAGTAGAAGCTATTTTTAATAATGCAATAGAATCTTTAAACAGAAGATATTCTATTATGGAAGAAGTTGGAACATACTTAATAAAACTTGTAGAAAACAATTCTTCTATATTAACTCAATGCTTTGGAGAGACTATAGTAGGAATGATGTGCAGGGCTGCTAAAAAAGAAAATAAAACTTTTAAAGCATATTGTTTAGAGACTCGTCCATACTTTCAAGGGGCAAGGCTTACTTCTTCTTGTTTTTATGAAAGCGGTATAGATGTAACAGTTATTACAGATAATATGGCAGCGTATGTTATGCAAAAGGGCGCTATAAATATATTTACTTCAGCTGCTGACACAATCACGAGAGATGGATATATTGCAAACAAAATAGGAACTCTTCAAGCTGCAATATTGGCAGACAAATTTGAAATTCCTTATTATGTTACAGGCATACCAGACAAAGACAAAAACAAAGGCTCTGATATAGTGATAGAAGAGAGAGACCCTGAACTAGTTTTATCATACAGAGGAATACCTAATACATTAAAAGGTGTTAAAGGAATATACCCTTCTTTCGATGTTACTCCTCCCAAATTAATAAGTGCCGTTGTTACAGATAAGGGAATATATTCTCCATACAACTTAGAAGAATATTTTGAAACAGAGACTAGAGATTTCTATTGATGTAATTTAAAAATTTGTCAAAAAGATTTTTTTAATTTTTTATTTGTTGCGTATTTGCTTTTATTAAAATAAAATAATTTTTACAATTATACCATCAACTTTTTCTCGCCGCAAAAAGTACAAATATTTTATCCTATATGTTGGAATATATATCAAATTATAGCATAAAACCTAAATTTTAGTTTAAAAAGCAGTCTTTTTGGTTCTTTGTGCCAACAAAAGAACTGGGGTGCGGGGCAAGGCCCTGCAAATATTTTAAACTTAAAAATATAATTTTTGACAAACTTAAATTTTTTAGTATACATTGACAAAACATATTTATTTCAGTATATTTTATTAAACATTTGAATTTTTTGTTTAACTATATTATAATAAAGCAATTAAAATAAATGGATTTCTAAATGAAAAAAATAATTTTTTGTATAATAACTTTAATATCAATATTCGCTATCTCTTGTAAAAATGAGGGCGGTTCTATATATGCTATGGAGCAAAGATATAAAAACTTTTTAAATATATTGCCTAAAGAAGTAAGAGATGATTATCTATTAACTTCATCAAAATATTCTAATGAATACAAAATGTGGATTGATGAGTTTGATACTTGGGCTAGCAATACTATAAATAAAGAAAATGAAGATGAAAAAGAAATAGCTTCAAGATTAACTCCAGATAGAATTGAATATGCATTAGAAACTCTAACAAGCAGAAACTATGAAAGAGCATTGCCTTTAGAATTAATGTCAAAAGTAAAAACTCATACAGATAATTTATCATTAAAAATAAAAGAGCTTGAACAAGACGAAGCATTTTCAAACTCTATGTACAAATTAAAACAAGATGAAGCAGTAACTCATTTCAATACAGATGATACTATATTTTATTATGTTTGGAATTATTTAATCACAATAAATAGAGACAGAAGATTCCAGTAAAAAATTAAGAGTATCCTAAAAAACCGCTTCCTATTCTAATCATATTAGCACCATGCTTTATAGCTAAATGATAATCGTTGGTCATGCCCATTGAAAGTATTGAAGTGTTTTCATCTTTCAACTTTATAAAAACTTCATTTAAAGATTCAAACTCTTTTTCTATCTCAAAATCATTATCAACTTTTAATGATATTCCCATAAGTCCTTTTATATTAACATTTGGTAAGTTTTTTATTTTATCATAAACCATATTATAATCAGATAAATTAAATCCGCCTTTTTGCTCTTCATTGCTTATATTAAATTGCAGCAATATATCTTGAACTTTGTTGTTTTTTATAGCTTCTTTGTTTATATATTCAGCAATTTCAATACTGTCAACACTTTGTATTAAATCAGCATATTTTACTATATATTTTACTTTGTTTGATTGTATTCTTCCTATAAAGTGCCAAATTATATTATTATAATTTTTGTTAAGCTCCTCTGCCCTATCCCTTAAACTCTGTGCCTTAGATTCTCCTAATGGCAAATTGATATTCAAAGACAAAAACTCTTTTATAGTTTCTATTGAAGAATATTTACTAACGGCTACAACATCTATATTATAATTTATATTATATTTATCTTTAAGTGAATTTATATTTTCTATTATAGAATCATATTTATTTTTAATAGTATCTCTATCCATCAATACACCTCTTAAATATTATAAAATCAATAAAAAATCTTTCAACTAAAAAATAATATTTACATAATAATCAATTAATTTATATTTGACAAATAACAATCTATAATATATATTCTTTAAAAAATACAAACAAATAAAAAAAATTATGAAAGAAATATTAAAAGAATATAATAATATTACCATAGATAATATAGAAGAAGTAGCTCAATTCACATACAAATTACTAAAAGACGGTGATTTAATTATAATGAATGGAGATTTGGGCTTTGGAAAAACTACTTTTGTAAGACTTCTTTCAAGACTGCTTCAAAGTGATGACATAGTAAGCAGCCCATCTTTTACTTTAATAAATGAGTATAATATTATATTAAATAACAAAGAAACTATACTTCGCCATGTTGATCTTTATAGACTTTCTTCTGTAGCAGAACTTGATGATATTGGATTTAAAGACAAGATAAAAGAAGACGGCATTACTATGATAGAATGGGGAGAGAAGTTTATAGAGTATTTTGACAAGCCGTATTATTTATTTGAAATAGAAATGATTAATAATGACAGCAGATTATATAGGATTAGTTTAATTAAATGAAGAAAATATTGTTATTGCTTATATCAACATTAATCTTATCATGTTCAAAAACAGTAGACAATGATACTATTGTTTATACAAAAACTAGTGTATCATCTGTAAATATATTTATAGGCGATAGCATTACTTATGAAGTGCATATAATTTCAAAAAAAGATATAGATTATAATTATCAGGATATTTCTTTTGATGATAGAGTTTCACAATCGAGAATAATAAGCGTAGAGAATATAAATAAAAATAAAGGCAATTTTAAAGAAAGAATAATAAAATACAATATAGGCTTTTATGATGTTGGACAGTTTGTAATATCGCCTTTTAAAATATCATATAATTATAACAATGAATATAGAGAGCTTTATGGTGAGGACATTAATGTATTGGTTAATCCATTTTCTGATGGAGATGTTCTTCCTCCAATGAAAAAAGCCATTAGTATTCCTATGCCTTTATATGTATGGATTATTATAATAGCACTTTTAATAATTATAGTTTTAATAATATTCTCCGTATTGTTTTTAGCAAAATACATTGAGAAGAAGTTTAATGAAAGACTAACGGTAAAAGAAGATACTGAAGCTCTTAATGCTCTAAAAAATATAGATTACAACATTTACTATAACGAAAATAAATTTGCTGAATATTATTTTGAATTAACATTTATATTTAAAAGATATTTAACAAAAAGATTTAGATTTAATATTGAAGACATGACAACCAGTGAAATATCTAAATTATTTAAAGAAATCAATTTTATAGAAAGCGACGCCATAATAAAAATGTTTACTGAAGGCGACTTAATAAAATTCGCAAAAGCTTCTGCAGATATAGAGTTAATGGAAAAAGATTATAATTTCTGTAAAAACTATATTTTATCAAACGGAAACTTACATACAGCCTTAAAGAAAGAAGAAAAAGAAAAGAAAAAACTTAAAAAAAAAGAAAAGTCAAAAAACAAAAAACAATAATTTATACAACATCTTTTTAATTCAATATTTCCTAATTTAAACTTATATTATATTTTTTTCATAAAATATTTCTATTAAAAAAATATTAGTTTTTATAATCAACAAGAATATTTTTATTGACATTTTTTACTATTGTGTTAATATACTAACAAACATTAAGAAAACCAACAAATATGAAGAGAAACAACATGCTTACAGATAAAGAAAAATTAGTATTAGAAGAAATAAAGAAAAATCCACTAATAAGACAAGAAGAATTGTCAGATAAATTATCAATAAGCAGACTAGCAATAGCAACTCATATAAGCAACCTTCAAAAAAAAGGGTTCATAATAGGAAGAGGATACTTTTTAAATTATCCTTCTAATATAAGCATAATAGGCGGAATTAATTTAGCTTTTATTTGTAAGAGTAATGAAAAATTCGAAAATTCAAGAAACAATTTAGGAACTTTTAACATATCAATCAAAGGAACAACATATAATATATTTTCTTTTTTATCGAAGTTAGAAAAAGATATAAACTACATATCATTTATAGGCGATGATTTTTATGGAGATGAGATAAAAAAAATAATAAAAAAATATAAAATAAATAGTATAGAATTATTTAAAGTATATGGTCAAAGAACAAGTTTATACACATCATTAGAAAGTAAAGATTCACAATCTATAGGTGCAATATTATCTATGGAATTATTTGATAATATAACATTAAATGAATTTCAAAATATACTTCCAAAGATAAGAAACTCCTCTATTTTGTACATGGATGCTAATTATCCAATAGAAATTATAAATGAAGTAGCAAACTTAAACAAAAACAAATACATGATTTATAACAATATCACAACACTACAAACATATAAGCAATCTGAAATTAAATTTAAATATAATTTTTTATGCACTTCATTAAAAGAAGCAAATAAAATGTTTGATAAAAAATTAAAAACAGAATTAGAATTATATGATTTTTTAAAAGAAAACAATGTTGAAGCAGGAATGATATATTCTAAAGAAAAAGTTTTGATATTTGAAGACAGCAGTAAATTTGAATTGGATACTACTAATATTAGAGAATACTATATTAGCAAAATAATTTATTTGAAAAAAAATAAAAAAAATATTTTGAAGGAAGAATTCAAATATGCAAAAAATAAAACTATTTAAATTTTACAGAGGCGATATTAATGGCTTTTTTGGTTTATTCTTAAACAATTTAACCAATTTAATAGTATTAGTAGGCTTATTAACTAGCATAGGTATTCCAAGCGAAATTATATTAGGAAGAATAATACCAGGCTGTTCAATAGCTATTTTTGTAAGCTCTTTGCTCTATTTTGTATTTTCTTATCAATTAGCAAAAAAAGAAAATAGAGATGATGTCACATGTTTACCTACTGGCTTAAGTGTGCCTCATATGTTTTTAATAGTTTATATAGTAATGCTTCCTGTATATCAGAAAACTAATAACCCAATAAGTGCTTGGCATGCTGCTATAGCTTGGACTTTTTTTGAAGGTATAGTTGAGATTTCTGGAGCATTTATAGGACCATATATAAGAAAAATATTACCTAGAGCATCATTGTTAGGCTCATTAGCTGGAGTTTCTTTAATATTCATAGCGCTTAGACCAATGTATGTATCTATAGAATTTCCAATTATCGCTTTTGTAAGTTTTGCTTTTATATTGATAGCTTGGATTGGAAAAAATGATATTTTTAAGAATATACCAATAGGACTTATTGTTATAATTGTTGGTATAATAATGGGAATTATATCCAAGTATATAGACTTTAATTATGTTTCACAATCATTAAAACTTTCTTTATATATGCCAAAGCTATTAGAAGCTGATTTTTTTGTAAACATATTAGACTATTGGCAATATATAGCAACAGCACTGCCTTTAGGAATATATAATTTTTTAGAAACTATGGATAATTTAGAGAGTGCTAGTGCAGCTGGAGACAATTATGATACTAGAACAATAATGTTGAGTGATGGTATAACATCTGTACTAGGTTGTTTATTTGGAGCTGGTTTCCCTACTGCATTATATATAGGTCATCCTGGTTGGAAAAAAATGGGTGGAAGAAGATTATATGGTTTAATGTCTGGAGCTAGTGTTCTTATAGTGGGCTGTTTGGGCATTATGCTTCCTTTGTCTGCAATAATACCAGAACCTGCTATACTTCCAATACTAGTATTTATAGGATTGAGTATTGCTGAACAAGCTGTAACAGAAATACCAAAAAAACATGCTATAGCAGTATTTATAGCTATTTTTCCTTGGATAGCAGAATGGGCTAGCAGTCTTGTTAACTCCACAATTAATGCTGCATTACTTGCAAATCAAATTTCAAATTCAAATACAGATTTAATAATACAAAACTTATTAAATTCAGGTATCTCTTATAAAGGATTAAGTTTACTTGGCAGCGGTTCTATTTTAATAAGCATTATTTGGTCTAGCTTAGTAGTTTTTATTATAGATAAAAATTTCAAGAATGCAATATTAACCACTATAATAGCTTCTATCCTATCTTACTTTGGAATAATACATAGCGGTAAACTAGGGCTATTGGCAGCAAAAGAACAAATGATTGGATACCTACTTATGGGAATAATTATTCTAATAATATTTTTAATAAATAAAAATAAAATAATAAAGGAGAATTAATAATTATGCTAAAAATAATAAATGCTAAACCATATGAATTTGAATTAGAGCTTGATAAAACAGCTTTAATGATCATTGACATGCAAAGAGATTTTTGTTATGAAGGCGGATTTGGAGAAGCATTAGGAAATGATGTTACAGCTACAAAATCTATTATACCAACTGTTGAAAAAATGTTAAAAAAAGCTAGAGAGCATAATCTTTTTGTAATACATACTAGAGAAGGACACAGAGCAGATTTAACTGATTTATATAATAATAAATTAATAAGAGGAAAGGGCGAAAAAAGAATTGGTGATGAAGGTCCTATGGGAAGAATTTTAATAAGAGGCGAATATGGACATGATATAGTAGATGAATTAAAACCAATTGCTGGCGAACCTATAATTGATAAACCAGGCAAAGGTGCTTTTTATATGACTGATTTGGAACTTATACTAAAAAACAAAGGTATAAAATATATATTAGTTGCTGGAGTTACTAGTCATGTATGTGTATCTACAACTATAAGAGAGGCTAATGATAGAGGATATGAATGCTTAATGCTAACAGATTGCTGTGCCGCTTTTGATGAGAGAGACCATTTAGATACTATACATCAAATTACTCAGCAAGGCGGTATATTTGGCTGGGCTGCTAAAAGTACAGATGTTATAGAAACAATAGAAAAATAATACAAAAAATTAGGAGAGTATTGAATATGAAAACAACACCTTGGTTTGTAAAAGGCGATATTAATGGATTTTTTGGACTTTTTACAAATAGTTTAACTAACATAATGACTGCTTTGGGGCTTTTAATTGTTATAGGTATGCCTCAAGATATAGTATTTAAAAAAATAACACCTGCTTTAGTTTTAGCTGTTGGACTTGGAAATTTATATATGGCTTGGGCTGCTAAAAGATTAGCAAATAAATCTCAGCATGAAAACGTTACAGCTTTACCTTATGGTGTATCAGTGCCTCACTATTTTATAGTAGCTTTTGGAGTTATTGCTATAGTAGTAACTAATTTAACAAAAGAAGGAAATATGAGTACTGCTGATATATGGATGACTGCTTGGGGTGTTGGAGCTGCTTGGAGTTTTGTAGAAGGATTAGTAATGTTAGTCTGTGCTTTTGTGGGACCTACTATTCAGAAATATATACCTAAAGGTGCTTTATTAGGCTCTTTAGCTGGTTTAGCTTTAACTTTTATTGCTATGAATCCTGCTGCTAATGTATTTACTACTCCTGCTGTTGGTATGACTTGTTTGGCTATTATTATAGTTGGCTGGCTTGCTAATAAAAAGTTACCTTTTAATATACCAACTGGATTTTTAGCAATATTAGTTGGTACTATATTAGGTTGGGTTATGGGAATTATGGATATAAAGACTTTATCAAATTCTTTTAGTCTTGTTGGATTTTCTTTACCTGGAAGCATTTTTGGAAGCTTTATTAATGGATTTAAATATATATCCCCTTTCCTTCCAGCTGCTATACCTTTAGGAATATATGATGCTTTAGAAAGTTTGGATAATATAGAATCTGCTCATACTTCAGGAGAACATTATAATACTTTAGAAATGCTTTTGATTCCTACTGTTTTAACTATTGTTACAGCTCCTTTAGGTAATGTTTTCCCTATGATTATTTATATAGGACACCCAGGTTGGAAAGCTGCTGGTGCTAGAGTTGGTTATTCTATAATGACAGGTGCTGGTGTAATAATATTAGGAATATTAGGAGTATTAACAATTATTTCTAATGCTATACCTTTAGTAGCTTTAGTTCCTATTTTAATGTATATAGCTACTGTTATAGGAAAACAAGCTTTTGGAACTATAAACAAAAAATATTACCCTGCTCTTATAATAGGTTTAATGCCTTTTGTAGCAAGTTTTATGATGCTTCAAATTAATACTATATTAGGAAATTTAGGAACATCATTAGCAGAGGTAGCACCAAAAACTACTGTTCCTTTAATGGGTTTTGCTCAATTTGGTTCTGCTGATATATTAGTTTCTATGATGCTTATAACTATAACTATGTATGTAATAGCAAGAAACTTTAAAATGGCTACAGTTTATAGTTTTATTTCGGCTGTATTATCATATTTTGGATTTATACATTCTTCTGTATTTTCATTCAAATTATATTTACCGCCAATAACTCATGCTTTTTGGGGATATATAGGTATGGCTATTATATTTATAATAGCAATATATTTCCAACCTGAGACTAATATTGAACCAGAAGATGAATAAAAATATTAAAGCTATATCTTTTGATATATGCTTTTTAAAAGAAGATAATAGAAAATATAAATTAGAAAGTATCTTCAAAAACTCTATTAATTTTATTAATGAAAAAGGAGATATTTTAACATTAAATAATAAACTAGGATTTTTAAGAAGCATCGCTTTAAATAATGATGACTTTATTAAAATTAAAAATAAATTAGAAATCAATGATTCTTTATATATAATAAATAATAATTTACAAATTAAAGACATTGAAATTTTATTGGAAAAGAGTAATTCTAGGGATTTCTTATTTGATTTCTCTAAAATAAATATTAATTTTTTTGAAAACAATATAGATAAAATTTTAGAAAACTTAAAGGAAGAAACCTCACAAGGAATAATACAGCTTTTCCAAAATAAAAGAAACATGATTAATGAATATCTATTTAATAAAATAAAAGAAATAGATAATAATAAAAATAATATAACTGATTTCTCAATGGAGATTTTAAAATATTATTCAGCAGGTATTGGCTCTACTCCTTCTGTTGATGATGCTATAGTTGGAATGATAATAATAGCAAAAGCGTATAATGATGATATTTCAGTATTTAAAAATAATTATAATAAAACTACAAATATCAGCAGGAATATGATTTTAAATATAATAGACAACAGAGCGTCAGATAATATTAAAAATCTCTATGAGAATGATGATATAAATAGAGTATTAGAACTTGTAAAAGAAATAGGTTCTAGCTCTGGCATTGATATGATAGTTGGTACATTTTTATATATAAAAAAAAGGAGGGGCGAATTTTGTTTAAGAAGTTCATTATAAAAAGTAATTATTATAAAGACTCTATAACATTGATGTCTTTAACAAATAAAGTTAATACGCTAGAGGGAGTTATAGATTCTACTCTTGGTATGGCAACAGATATGAATAAAGAAATAGTAAAAAGTATTGGATTTGATGAAAGCGAAATAAATAAAGCTAAATCAACTGATATGATGATTGCATTAAAATTAGAAGATGAATCATACTTAGATAAAGTTCTATCTGAAATAGAAAATATGTTCATTGTAAAAGAAGAAGATAATACTTCTAAAACATACACTAATACTAAGCAAGCTATTAATGAAAATAAAGATATTAATATGGCAGTAATATCTATACCTGGAAACCATGCTTATTTAGAAGTAAAAAAATGCTTAGAAAATAATATAAACGTAATGCTTTTTAGTGATAATATGAGTATTGAAGAAGAAAAGAAATTAAAGGAATTGGCTGTATCAAAAAAATTATTAATGATGGGGTCAGATTGCGGAACTTCTATTATCAATGGCGTTGGGCTTTGTTTTGCAAATAAAATTAAAAAAGGAAATATCGGTATAGTTGGTGCAAGCGGTACAGGTATACAAGAGGCTACAGTAATAATAGATAAATTAGGAGCTGGAATTACTCATGCTATTGGAACAGGAGGAAGAGATTTAAGTGAAGATATAGGTGGACTTATGATGCTTCAAGGTATGGAAATGTTGGAAGATGATGAAGAGACAAAAATAATTCTTTTAATTTCAAAACCGCCTGCAGAAAGCGTTACAAAAAAAATATTAGAAAAGATAAAACAATCTAAAAAAAGATATGTTGTATGTTTCATAAATGGTAAAAAAGAAATGGTTGAAGAAAGCGGTGCTTTATTTGCCTCTACATTACAAGATGGAGCTATTATATCTTCTTCTTTAAGCTTAAATAAAGAAATAAATATTGAAAATATAAATATAGAAAAAATAAAAAAACTCTCTTCAAAAATAAATAAAGAGCAAAAATATTTAAGAGCTTTATACTGCGGAGGAACATTAGCAGCAGAAACTGAAATGATAATATCTCAAAATCATAAAGTATATAGCAATGTTTCAAAAAAGAAAGAAAACAAATTAGAAAATCCATTCAAATCATATCAAAACACAATTATAGATTTGGGTGATGATGTATTTACTCAAGGTAAGCCCCACCCTATGATTGACCCAAGCATTAGAAATTCAAGAATATTAGAAGAAGCAAAAGATAAAGAAGTAGCTGTCATAATATTAGATTTTGAGTTGGGATATGGTTCTAATAATGATCCTGTTGGATTATCTATAGAAACTATAAAAAAAGCAAAAGAAATTGCAAACAGCGAAGGAAGAGAAATAATATTTATAGGATATATATTATCTACAGAAACAGAAAAACAAGATGTAGCTAGACAAAAATCTCTATTACAATCTATGGATATTATGATAGCTAATAGTAATGCAGAAGCAGCAAAAATAGCTGATTCTATATTGAAGGAGATACAATAATGGCAAATATATTAAAAGATAAAATGAAAATATTAAATATTGGTTCTAATATTTTCCAAGAAGATTATAATATTCAAAATATTCAATATGTACAAGTTGATTGGAAGCCATCAAATATAAAACCAGAAACATTAAATGCTTTGGAGGTTTTAGAAAAGAATATTGATAAAATAAATAAAGCAAATGAAGAGTTTATATCAAAAATAAATTCAGCATCTCCTGTTTTAATAGATATAAAACCAGCTATAGATGCAATTCCTAATATGGAAAAAAATCTTATACTTCATGCTGGTCCTCCTATAAAATTTGAAGATATGGCAGGTCCTATGAAAGGTGCTGTTTTAGGAGCTTTAGTATTTGAAGAATTGGCTAGTAATTTAGAAGAGGCTGAAAAATTAGCACTAAGCGGAAAAATAAAGTTTGCCCCTTGTAATGATTATAGCACAGTAGGCCCAATGGCTGGTATAGTTTCTGCTTCTATGCCTGTACATATTATATTAAATAAAACTAACGGAAACAAAGCTTTTTGTACTGTAATGAGGGATTAGGCAAAGTATTAAGATTTGGTGCTAATGATGAAAGTGTATTAAATAGACTCAGATGGATAAGAGATGAGTTTGCTCCTACATTATCAAAAGTATTGCAAAAAATAGGAGAAATTGATATAAAAAGTATTATTACACAAGCACTTCAAATGGGAGATGAATGCCACAATAGAAATAAGGCTGCTACTTCACTTTTTATAAGAGAGATAGCTGAAGAGTTTTTTAATTTAGAAGATAAAGAAAAAGCAAAAAAAGCTTTAAGCTTCATTATTAAAAATGACCATTATTTCCTAAATTTATCAATGCCTTCTGCTAAAGCTAGTTTAGATAGTGTAAACGATATTAAATATTCTAGTGTAGTTTCAGTTATGTCTAGGAATGGTGTAAACTTTGGAATGAAACTTTCTGGATTAGGACCTGATAAATGGTTCCAAGGACCTGCAGAACCTATAGAAGGATTATTATTTGCAGGATATACTAAAGATGATTGCTGTGCTGATTTGGGAGATAGTGCTATTACAGAGACTTATGGTATAGGAGGTTTTGCTATGGCAGCAGCTCCAGCTATAGTAAGCTTTGTTGGTGGTACTGTAAAAGATGCTATAAACTTCTCAAACTCTATGCATACTATCACTGCTGGTGAATCTGCTATGTATAATATACCTACTCTAAACTTTAAACCTACTGCTTTAGGTATAAATATTATGGCTGTTATTGAAACTGGAATAAGACCTGTAATAAATACGGGAATAGCTCATAAAGAACCTGGTATAGGTCAGGTTGGTGCTGGTATTACTCATCCGCCAATGTCTGTATTTGAAGATATTATTATTGAGTTTGCAAAAGAATTTAAAAATTAAGTTTTAGCACTTCGCAAAATAAAAAGAATTAATCAGCTAACATAGTTTGATTAATTCTTTTTTATATTAACTGATTTTTATAGTTTCATTTTTAAGATATATAATTTCTAATGCGATCAAATATTGTAATACAATAAAATTATGTTATTATATAAAATCAATACAAATGAGGAAATTAATTTATGTCTAATTATAATTTAGATGATACTATAGTAGCATTAGCAACCCCCTATTCAAAAAGTGCATTGGCTTTAATAAGAATGTCTGGAAAAGATTCTTTAAACATAGCTTCAAAAATATGCTATTATGCCAACAATGAAAATAAAAACATTACAAAATTTGAACATAGAAAAAGTTATTATGCTTTAATTAAAGATGAAAACAATACTCCTATAGATGAGCTTGTAGTACTTACAACATTATCTCCAAACACATTTACATCAGAAGACACTGTAGAGTTTATGTGTCATGGAAGCATAGTTGTTATAGAATCATTAATAAACCTTATAATAAGAAACGGAGCAAGGCAAGCAAATAGAGGAGAGTTTACATATAGGGCTTATATCAATGGAAGAATTGGCATAAGTGAGGCTGAAGCTATACATGATTTAATAGATTCTAATAACAGATTAATGGCTGAAGCAAGCATTTATAAAATTAGAGGTAGGCTTACAAGAGAGATAGATAAACTTAGAGAGAATGTAAAAAATACTCTTATGCTTATTTATGGAGAATTAGATTTTCCAGAAGATGATACAGAAACTTTTTCTTATGATAAACTAATAGAAAACTTTTATACAATAAAAAAAGATATAGAAAATATTTTAAATAATTCTAAGAGAGTAGAAAATCTAATTAACGGAATAAAAGTATCAATAGTAGGACGAGTTAATGCGGGAAAAAGTAGCATATTTAATATGATATTAGATAAAGAAAGAGCAATAGTTTCAAATATAGCTGGCACTACTAGGGATTTTTTGAGTGAAAATATTTATATAGACAATATACCATTTTATTTTATGGATACTGCAGGATTTCACAAAGAAGCTGATAACGATATAGAACTTGAGGGAATTGAGAGGGCTAAAAAATGTGCTAATGAGGCTGATATTATAATTGCTGTTTTTGATTATAATGACAATGCTAATGATGATGATATTAATTTAATAGAGTTTTTACAACAATTAAAAAATAAAAATATAATTTATGTGTTAAACAAAATAGATTTAGAAAAAAAGTTTAACGAAAAAATAGACAATGCAATTGAAATAAGCACAAAAACAAAACAAGGAAAAGAGAAATTAATAGAGGCATTAAAAAATCATATAAAAGATTCTGATATAACAATTTTTAATAAAGAAAGCTATGTAAACAATAGAGAGAGAGGATATTTAGAGAGAGCAATAGAGCAGTTGAACATATGCATAGAAAAGTCAAATAACAATCATTTATTAGATGAAGTAGCAGAAGAGATAAATATATTAAACAACATATTAGGCAATGTAAGCGGAAAGATTGAAGCAGAAGAGATAATAAACGAGATATTTGAGAATTTCTGTATAGGTAAATAAAAATATAAAAAGCATTGTATACTAAAGTTAATTTTGAATTTTTATTATTTTCAGTGACTAGTTTTTTGATATACAAATTAAATAAATTGCACTTTCGCAAAGCGTACCCGAAGGGTAAAAACTTTGACGAAGTCCGCACCGCGAAGGCGGGAAAAAGTTGAAGAAAAAATTTCTATGACAAAATATATTTGTTTCTGTATACACTAAAAATTTTTAAGTTTTTTATTTGTGGTGGCTTTGCCCCCTGCGAAGCGTGCCCGTAGGGTACACACCCCCAGTTCTTTTACCGAGTAGGTACCTTTCGGTATTGGTATAAAAGAACCAAAAAAACTGCATTTTTTTAACTTAAAACATATGTATTGTTTTCATTTTTACAATATCTTTTATATAAAGCTAAAACATTTCTAATTTTCCGAGTGTACACGAAGGGTAAATACTTTTTGCTACTGAAAAAAGTAAAATAAAACAAAAACTTATATATATAAAAAAATAAACCGCTTTTGTGGGATGAACAAAGCGGCTTATTACAAATATAGTTATTGGGGGGTAGTCCAATCAACCTAAATATAATATCGTCTGTTGCAATAATAACTTTAATATTTTTTTATTTTATTACGGTTTTTATCACCCTATGAAAGTTTTTATATTCTATATTTTCTATTTCATCGCTATTAAAACCTGCTTCTTTTAGCTTTTCTAATATAGTATAAGACTTTGAAGCATCTTCAAGACCTTTTACTCCTGTAATACCCTCATCTTCAAAATATTCATTATAATCAAATCCAAGCCCTATATGATTAACTCCTATAGTATCTGCAATATATTTTATATGATCAACTGCCCTATCTATTGTTTGTTTATCTTTATTTTCATCTACAAAATCTTTATAACAATTAAACCCCACTACTCCATTTAAATCTCTTATTACTTTCAACTGCTCATCTGTAAGGTTTCTTAAGCTGCCACATAACTTTCTGCTGTTTGAATGTGATGCTATTATAGGAGAGTCTGTAATATTAACCACATCAAAAAAAGACTTATCATTCAAATGAGAAACATCAACTATCATTCCCTTATCATTCATCTTTTTTATTACCTTTTTTCCAAGTTCGGTTAATCCTCTGCTGCTGTCTCCCCTAGCCCCTGTAGCAAGCTTATTCTCTTCATTCCAAGTTAAACTAGCATGCCTAACACCATAATCATTATAATAACTATCAAGAATATCTATATTATCTTCAATAGGCATTAAACCTTCAAAACCCCAAAAAGCATAAAACTTATTTTTGTTTTGTGCCTCAATCATCTCATCATAACTTTTTACAACTTCTATAATGTCATTACAATAATTAAGCTCTTTTTTAAAGCACTCAAGTATCTCGTTAGCCCTCTCAAAAGCTCTCTCGTAATTTTTTCTCTCAACCCATACAACAAATATACTTCCTCCAACTTTACCTTTTACTAAATTATCATAATGATACTTTTTTAATATATTATTCTCGCCTTTCAAAGTCTTTACAGCAACATCAGATAAAACATCAGAATGAGCATCAAAAATCATAAGTATTTTCCTTAAAAATTAAATTTGCAAAAATAATATATCAATAAAAGTTATTTTACAATAGAATTGTTTAATATTCTAGATTAAATATAAAAACAAAAATAATATAAATATTTATTAAAGCAAATAATAATATAGTTTTAAGTATGCAATAAAAAAGGCTTAAGGAGTAATTCCCTAAGCCTATAAAACTATTTATAAAAGTAAATCACTTATTTTCTTATTAAGTATAATGTATATTTCTCTTTATCTTTTTGATAAGAATCTGGATTTGCTATTATTTCATTTAATCTTTTTTCTACACTATCTGCTGTATCACCATCAACTACATAAAGAGTATCTCTATCTCTAAGATAATAACCTTCATATTCAACTTCTCTATCACCTTGTTCTTGAGTTTGTACAACACAAGCATTCATATCTTCATTAGCAACTCCTGTAGTAGTAGTAACAGTTTTTACTAATTTCATACTAATATATTCTTCTTCTGGTCTTTCACCTGTTTCTAATTCTCTTTCTAATCTAGAAGAATCTTGATTGAACAAAATAAATGTAGTTTCTGTTTCTTCTCTTCCATCGTCATAGTCCATTTCTGTTTGATACCAAGTTGTAGAATAAAGTCTTTGTAATAAATCATAAGTTCCTGTTGCTGCATTTTGTTCTAATTGTGTTGCTTGAACTGAAGCTGATACTTGTGCATTAGGTCTTTGGTTTAACCATTCTTGAGCAGATATACCTTCTTTTACTGTTTTATCAGCACTAGGAACATTTTTTGTAATATCCATAACTTCAGTTCCTGCACCATTTTTATCAGCACAAGAAATTGCTGCCATTGATATAATAGATATTATTAATAAAAATTTTTTCATTGGATTTTTCTCCCCTTCATTGTTGTTTATGTATATATTATAACACAAAAGAATATACTTTGTAAAGTTTTTTTTACTATTTTTTTAAAAAATTAAGTTTTTTTTACTATTTTTTTCACAAATTTCATCTTTTTTTACTATATTTTTATATTTTTTACTTATTTTTACTTTTTAGAGTAATCGTAAAATATAAAAAAGCCCGTATTAAAAAATACAGGCTTAATAATATAATTTTTTGTTTGTTTATTTTTATTTTTCAGTATCTGCAGGTACTACAGCTAAATCGCTTACTTTAGCACCATCAGAAATATTAACTATTTTTACACCCTTAGCGTTTCTTCCTAACTCTGGTATAGAATCAGCTTTTATCTTTATAGTCATGTCATCTGTAGTAACAACCATTATCTCATCTTTATCGCCTACAGTTTTTACGCTAACTACATTTCCTGTTTTATTATCAGGCTTAATATAAATCTGACCTTTTCCGCCTCTTCCTTTAGCATTAAACTGCTTAGAAGAAAGTCTCTTACCTATACCATTCTCAGTGATAACTATTAATGATTCGCCTTTATGTATACCGTTTCCAGATACACAAATATCATTGTCATCTAAAGTAATACCCTTAACACCAGCAGCAGCTCTTCCCATATTTCTTACTTTCTGCTCATTTATTCTCAAAGCAAGACCAGAAGCAGTAGTCATAATAAAGTCATCACCGCTTTCAACAGCAGATACACCTATAAGCTCATCATTATTCTCTAATGTTAAAGCAAGTATACCCCTCTTCTTAGCATTCTCAAGATGTTTAAGCTCCATCTTTTTAATAGTACCCATCTTAGTAACCATTATAATAGATTGTTTAGGGTTAAAGTCAGATACAGTAAAGTAGCTTGTAATTTTTTCATCTGGTGCCAAATTAAGTATAAACTTTATACTCTTACCTTGTGAAGTTTTTGTTAGAGCAGGAATCTCATGCACCTTCATCCAGAAAGCCTTACCTCTGTCGGTAAATATAAACAAATAATCTTTAGTAGAAGCAACAAATAAGTGTTCTATATAATGTTCGCCTTGAGATTTTCCGCCTTGTACACCTACTCCGCCCCTTCCTTGCGTACGATAGCTTGAAGCAGGTACTCTCTTAATAAAGCCCTGAGTAGTGATAGATACTGCCACATCTTCATCATGAATCAAATCTTCTTCATCAATTTCAGTATCATTAGTTTTACCTATTATCTCACTTCTTCTGTCATCGCCGTATTTTTCTGCTATATTTTTAAGTTCATCTTTAATAACAGCAAGTATTTTTTCTGGGTGAGCAAGTAAGTCTTCACAATAAGCAATAAACTCTCTTAATTGCTGTAATTCTTGTTCTATTTTGAGTTTTTCTAAAGCAGTTAAACGTTTAAGAGGCATATCGAGTATAGCTTGAGCTTGTTTTTCTGATAGCTTAAACTTACTCATTAAAGTGTTTCTTGCCGCTTCTGTGTTCTCGCTCTGCCTAATTATTCTTATAACCTCTTCAATATTAGCCTGAGCTATTAATAAGCCCTCTAATATATGTGCTTTTGCTTTAGCTTGATTTAAATCATATTCTGTTCTTTTTGTTATTACTTCAACTCTATGATCAACAAAATATTTTATAAGCTCTTTTAAGTTTAATACTTTAGGCTCGCCATTAACCAAAGCAAGATTAATTATACCAAAAGTAATTTCTAAATCAGTATGTTTCCATAATTGATTTAAAACAATCTGAGTAGCAACACCCTTTTTAAGCTCTATTATAAGCCTAATACCAGACCTATTGCTTGACTCATCTCTAATATCAGCAACACCCTCAATTTTACCTTGTTTAACTAACTCAGCAATCTTTTCATGCAAATTAGTCTTTACAACACCATAAGGAAGCTCTTTTACAACAATAGCCTCTCTGTCTTTTTTTGTCTCTTCTATTTCAAGCCTAGCTCTTAATTTTATTCTTCCCTTACCAGTAGTATAAGCCTCTTTAATGCCCTCTTTACCATATATAATTCCAGCAGTAGGGAAATCAGGACCTTGTATATAACGCATTAAGTCTTTAATTTCAGCGTCTTGATGGTCTATATAATAAACAATAGCATTAACAACCTCTTTTAAGTTATGAGGAGGCATATTAGTAGCCATACCAATAGCAATACCCATACTTCCATTAACTAAAAGCTGAGGCACTGTTGCAGGAAGCACAGAAGGCTCTGTTCTTGAATCATCAAAGTTTGGTACAAATTTAACAGTTTCTTTTTCTATGTCATTAAGCATTTCTTCTGCGAATTTAGTCATTCTCGCTTCAGTATAACGCATAGCAGCAGGAGGGTCATCGTCCACAGAACCAAAGTTACCCTGTCCGTCTACAAGTAAATAACGCATAGAAAAATCTTGTGCCATTCTCACCATAGTGCCGTAAACAGCAGCATCTCCGTGCGGGTGATAGCGTGCCAACACTTCACCAACCGTAGCAGCCGACTTTTTGTATGGCTTATCATGTGTTAAATTAGCATCATACATCGCATAAAGTATTCTTCTATGCACCGGCTTAAGTCCATCTCTTACATCTGGCAAAGCCCTTGACACTATAACACTCATAGCATAATTCAAATATGATTCTTTTAATTCATTTTCTATAGAAATATGATCAACTCTTTTTAGAATATCTTTTGTTAGTGTGGAATATTTCCTCTCTTCGGTATTATCATTATTATTCTTTTTTACAGCCATAGAATTTTATCCTTAAAAAATGTTCTTTCTATTATAACATCTTAACAATAAAAATCAAATAAATAATAATGAAGAAAAATATAAAAAAAGGCACATACTAAAAAGTATGCACCTTTATAATATTTATTATTTTTATAACAAATATTATTTTATATTATATTTTTGTATAATTTTATTTTTATAAACTTCAGCCTGCGTTCCATAAATAGCCTGTATTCCATTTCCTGCTCTCAAAACCTTTTTAGAATTAAGAGAAGTCCAAACATCATCACTAGCAACTTTGCTAGGATCTTTCACTGTAACTCTCAATCTTGTTATACAAGCATCTATATTATCTATATTTTCTACTCCACCTAATGCTTCTACTATAGAATCTATTATACTATCATCATCATTAGAAACTGACTCATTTGCTCTTGAACTATCTTTTTCATTATAATCAGATCTTCTATATAATTTTACTTCACTTCCAGATCTTCCAGGAGTGGCAAAATTAAATTTCAATATTAAGAATTTAAATACAAAATAATAAACAACTGCATATACTGGTCCTAATATTAATATCCATTGATAAGAAGTTTTACCCATACCTTGTAATAAACCAAAGAATGTAAAATCAATTAAACCTCTTGAGAATGTAATACCTACAGCTACGTTTAATATATAACATAACATATATGCCAAACCCTCTAAAACAGCATGAACAACATATAAAGGAGGAGCTATAAACAAGAATGTAAACTCTAAAGGTTCAGTAATACCTGTTAAAAATGAAGTTAAAGCTGCTGATAATAAAATACCTTTTGCTTTTGTTTTGTTTTCATCATCTGCCACATGGTACATAGCTAAAGCTGCAGCTGGTAAACCAAACATCATAGGTAAAAATCCACCTGTCATAGTTCTAGTAGCAGCAGCACTAAAATGTGTTACTGTAGGGTCAGCTAATTGAGCGAAAAATATCCTCTGTCCGCCAGCTACCAACTGTCCGCCTACTTCTAATACACCGCCTAATTCTGTATACCAAAATAATGGATATATAGCATGGTGAAGACCAAAAACATTTAATATTCTCATAGCAAAGCCATAGAAAAATGTTCCAATATAACCAGTAGCAGCAAACAATTCTCCAGCTTTCACTATAACTCCAAATATGCTAGGCCATATAAAAGGAAATATAGCAGCTAATGGTATAAAAAACACCATAGTTAAAACAGCGACAAATCTATTGCCACTGAAAAATGCTAAATAATCAGGTAATGTTTGATTAGCAAATTTATTAGTAATAAATGCTGATAATAAACCGCATATAATACCACCAAATACACCAGTTTGTAATGTAAATATTCCTAATTCTCTTGCATATAAAGCAGCCGTACCAGCAGCTTCTCCAGCACTCATACCTGCAGCCATTAGAGCATCTACTGTTGTATTATCTGGAGTATGACCTTGAAATCTTAATATAACTCCTATAACTGTATGAAACAATAAGAAACCTACTACAGCAGAAAGAGCAGCTGTCTCTTTACTCTTATTTGCCATACCTATAGCTATACCAACTGCAAATAAAAGAGGTAAATTAGCAAATACGAAATTACCAGCATTAAATAATAATACTAATATATAATTTAATGGAGTACCTGTTTTCAAAAATGTTAAATTATATGTTTCTATCAAAGTTGGACTTGTAAAAGCACCACCTACACCCAATAATATACCAGCCATAGGAAGTATTGCAATAGGGAGCATAAAGGATCTACCTATTTTTTGAAGCAACGCGAATGAATTCTTCATCATATCAAATTTCTCCTAATTTATTTTTTAAAAGATATTATAACATAATAAAGAAAAAATAGTACAAAAATATAATTTTTTAAAATATTTATTGTAAAGTTTCTATGGCTTTTACGAATTTTTCAGCTATCTGCTTAGGTCTAGTTATGGCTCCCCCAACAACAACAGCTAATGCCCCCATCTCTATACCATTTTTCGCTTTTTCTGGGGTGTCTAAGTTACCCTCACCAATAACAGGTATTTTTACAGATTTTAATACTTGCTCTAAAGTAACTAAAGGCTCATTACCTTTTGTATAATCAGTGTATCCACATAATGTTGTTCCTACTATATCAATTCCTATCTCTTCGGCATAAATAGCCTCAGATACATCTGATATATCCCCCATTATGATTTGATTAGGATATTTTTCTTTTATAGCCTTTACAAAATCTTTTAATTGAACTTTATCTGGTCTTTCTCTTTTAGTAGCATCTATAGCTATTATATCAACTCCTTCGGCACATAATTCATCTATTTCTTTCATAGTAGGAGTAATATATACATTACAATCCCCATAATTTCTTTTTATTATCCCTATTATAGGAAGATTAGTATTTTTTTTAATTTCTTGTATATCTACAACAGTATTGGCTCTTATTCCGCCTGCACCTGCCTGAGTTGCAGCCAAAGCCATTCTTCCCATTATAAAAGAACTAAATAATGGCTCATCTTCCAATGCCTGACAAGATACTATAAGTTTACTCTTTATTTTTTTGAATACTTCATTCATAAAAGACTCCACAATTTTTATTAGTATATTAAAATTATATAATATACAAAAATTATTTCAAACGAATTAATTTTTTAATAATAGATATAAATTATTATTAAAAAATTTAGTTTTAATATATAAAATAGATTTATATATATATCTATTGACTTTTTAATTTATTTATTATATACTATAACAATCAAAATATATGGCGGTGTAGCCAAGTGGTAAGGCAGGAGTCTGCAAAACTCTTATTCATCGGTTCGAATCCGTTCGCCGCCTCATTTTTCTAATTTTTGTTAACATAATGAAAAAAATATATATTTTTGCCATATTCTTCTTAGTTATCGTACTTATGCTTACTCAAAAGCTCTATGTACTAACTATCAAAGAAAGAAAATCAACTCAAGTACTAGATGACCTATATAGACCAAGAGGAACTATTTATGACTCTAAAATGCGTCCTCTTACAATCAATATACCAGCTTACACTATATATATAGATACTCACTCTGTAGCAGAACTAGATGGTAAAGAAGGCGTTAATGTAAATGAAGGATATGATGAGATATTAAGATTACTAGGAATTACAAAAGAAAGATTTGCTGAACTATTAAAAAACAAAAGAAGAACCATAAGATTAGCACAAAATATAAGCTTAGATGTTTACAATAAAATAAAAGAAGTAAAAAACAAATATAATATAAAAAGTATTTATGGAGATGAAAGCTATAAAAGATTTTATCCATATGGCGATATATTTGCTCATGTTATAGGATATATGAACAAATCTGAGACAGAAGGTTATGCAGGATTAGAAGCTACTTATCAAAATGTATTATCATCTGTAAATGGACAATCAAAGGATTTAGTATTAACTCTTGACAGAGATATACAAACTATAGTAAGAAATGAAGTATTAAAAACTGTAGCAGAAAAGTCCCCTCAATCTGTTACTTTTATAGTATCTGATGTAAATACTGGTTCTATTATAGCAAATTATTCATACCCCTCTTTTGACCCTAACAATCCTTTTATATATGTGAATAATGAAAGATTAGATAGAAGTATAATGAGCACTATTTATCCAGGCTCTACAATGAAAATATTTGTAGAACTTGCTGCTTTAGAAGAGGGAGTTGTTAATAGCGATGAACTTTTTTATTGTAACGGTTATTATGATTATAGTAAACAAACACGCATACACTGTGATTATCCGCATGGAAAAATAGCTTTTAATGATATATTGAAATATAGCTGCAATTATGCTGTTGTTACTGTTGCTGAGAGAGTTGATAAAAAATTCCTATATGAATATTTAAAAAGATTTGGTTTCGGCGATGCTACAGATGTAATGGGTAAATATAAAAATGAGTGGACTGGAATATATCATGATTTAAAAGATTGGCACAGATTTTCTCGCGGTTATTTAGCAATAGGTTATGATTTGAGTGTAACGCCTATGCAGATAGCTTCTTCGTATTTGCCTCTTTTAAACGGCGGATATAAAGTTCAAATGCATGTTGTAGATTCTATTTACGACGGCAAAAACAAATTAATATTAACAAACAACCTAAAAAAAGAAAGAATAATAGATGAGCAGTATTCACAAATAGCAAGACTTTTACTTAGAAAAGGTGTTGAATCTGGTTCTACAGGAAGCAGGGCTAATTTGCTTAATATAGATGTTGTTGGTAAAACAGGTACTGCTATCACTGAAGTATATAGAGCTGGTTCTGCAGATAGAGCTGAAAAATATTATCAATCTATATTTATAGGCGGATTTCCTTTGGAAGACCCTAAGGTTTCTATATTAGTTTTATTAGATGACCCTAAAGGTTCTGGAGGCTTAGCTGCTGGAAGAGTGGCTGCTCCGCTTTTTGCTCAGGTTGCTAATCAGATTATTCCGTATTTGGGACTTGTTGACGGAGAAATACACACTATAAATACTAATGAATTTTTATCTTTAATACCAAAAGATAACATTATTTATACTAATAATATTATGCCTAATATATATGGTCTTTCATTAAGAGATGCTTTAAATAATATATCTTATATAGTTTCTAATAATAATGCTAAAATAGTTGTTCAGGGTGAAGGATATATTTATGATTATAGCCCAGAAGCCGGAACTACAATATCGAATGAAGAGATAATACGCCTCAACCTTAAAGCTCCTAATAGAGACACTAATAAATAATTTTTTTAAGGAGAGATATAAAATGTTTAATGTACTTACATTTGGAGAACTTTTATATGATGTGTATAACGATGTATCTGTTATAGGAGGAGCACCTTTTAATTATTCAATTCAGTTATCTAGACTTTTGAATAATGATGACAAATTAAAGTTTATAACATCATTAGGTAATGATGAATTAGCTAATAATGCTATGGATTTTATAAAAAAAGAAAATATTGATTCTTCTCTAATACAAATAAATAATAATTATAATACAGGAAAAGCAACTGTATTTCTTAATGAAAAAAAAGTTCCTGATTATATCATTCATGAAAATGCTGCTTGGGATAATATAGAATATAATGAAAATATAGAAAATGCCTTAAAAGAAAAATATGATTTATTTTATTTCAATATTCTATCTCAAAGAAATGAATGTTCATATAATACTATAAAAAAAATATATAATAATATTAATTCTAAATACAAAATATGCGATGTAACTTTTAGAAAAACTTATTATACAAAAGAAAAGATAAAAGAAGCATTAGAGTTTATTAATATATTAAAAATAAATGATGATGAACTTTATACTATAAAAAACATATTCTATCCATCATTAGAAAATGATAATGAAAAGCTTTTAAAAGCAATAAACAAAGATTTCAATATTGAATATATATTTTTAACACTTGGTGCAGAGGGAGCTTCTGTACTTTATGAGGGTGAATACATATTTAGAGCATCAAATAAAGTAAAAGTAGTTGATACTGTTGGAGCTGGCGATTCATTTGCTGCTGCTTTAAGCTACGCTATTTTAAATAATTTAGATATAAGAAAGGTACTTGATTTTGCCTCAACTGTTTCTGAACAAATGGTGCAGTTAAAGGGAGGCACTGCAAAATATAATACTCTAGAAGTAAAAAAATTATTTAATATTTAATCTTTACCTGTATAGTATTTGTATTTTGTTTTTGTTAAAAATCTTATATACTTAAAATTGCCGGTATATATTTCTTCTTTTATAATATACTCTCTTATATTATCATAAAATGTTTGCAAATCAGTTTGCATTAATTCATCTATATAGCTAGATTTGTTTTTTGATATATAATCATAGAGTCTCTTATGAAGAAGTAAATATACATAATTTTCTGGCGGAGTACTAGATTTTATCACCCCGCTATAAACTATATCATTAGAATTATTTTCTAAAGCTTTTTTAGCCATGTAAATATTATTGCTGTATATTGATTTACCCTCAGGCGAAAACAAATAAGAAGCATCTATATAAAAAACATATTCTTTATTGTCTGATGAGAGCAAATTATCAAACTTTCTTATTATTCTAAAAGTTTTATTTAGATTATAATTTTCTTGTGCGTAGAGAAAATGTATATTAAAAAAAACAAATAAAATAATAATTAATCTCATAATAATTATTTAGGTATAGACCTAAGAAGTCTTGTAAAATCAGCGTCCTTAGGAAATATTTTTAAAGCTTCTTCTAATATAGTATTAGCATTATTATATCTTTTGCTATTATACTCAGTAACAGCATAATTATAATATGATACTTTAAGATTTCTTTTTAAAACAGTAGTATTTTCTCCCAAGTCTTCTATACCTTGTTTATATATATTTATAGCAGAAGGGAAATCTTTTTTATTTAAATAACCAGCACCTATAGTGTTATAATAATGCTCTGTATTTTTTTTAGTCATAGTATTGTTAGGGTTAAACTCATATGCTTCTTTAAGATATGTGTATGACTTTTCATAATCTTTAGTTTTTAAAGCATCTAATGCTGCTCTATTATAAGCATTAACTAAGTTTTCATTATACATCTCAGTATATGGAGATAAATAATAAGCCTTTTTAGCCATAGTTAATTGCTTATCCAAATCATTTTCAATTTTTCTTAATGAAATAGAATTAGGATATAATGTTGCTATTAAAGTGAGAATATCAGCATCATTTCTATTATTATAATTTTGTTTAGGCACAAAAGTAACTATAGTAGAAGTTCCTGTATTTCTTATTTCTTTAGTACCAGGATTAAAGCCTTTTGCTACAGTAGTTTCTACATCAATAGGACCTTTCTCTGTATAAACGGTACAAAAAGCATGACTAGAAGTTAATACCCCTTTAACCTCATAACCAAACTCGCTATAAAGAAGATAATAAAGTATAGAAGAACTTAAACAATTATATTCTCCTTTAGAAATCATATCCTGAAATAAAGTAGAAGTTTCAAAATATTTTTTTAATATTCCTTTATCATATATCCATAGTAAAAGTCTATTTCCAAAATCATAAGCCCCCTCATCTACGTACTGAAAAAGCTCATCTTTTGCCATCTTTCTAATATCATCTAATTTCTCTCTATAAAACTTAAACTCATCTTCATCTGTGATTCCAGAAGCTATAATAAAACCGTCATAATATAACTCTATATCATTTGTATCGCCATTATCTATTTTTGTAAAGAACTCTTTTTCTAATGGTGTTAATTCGGTTTCATCAAATTTTATCTTATCTGAAGGCTTAGAATATACTATTAGAGAAACAATAAACAATAATATTATTACATATTTTTTCATTTTTTATAAACCCTATTAGCTAATAAATAATTTAATTAATTAAGTTTGTCTAATTCATCTCTATATTTAGCAGCATCTTCATATCTTTCTTCTTTTATAGCCTGATCCAACAATCTCTGTATCTCTTCTTTAGTTTTGACATTATTATTATTTACAGCATTATTTTCTTCTGACTCAGAAACCTCTTCCTCATTATCAAATCTCTGATACACAAAAGGAACAGCAGAAACCTCTTCGACATTTTCAAGTATAATGCCGGCTTTTTCTATAACATGCTCTTCTACATAAATAGGACATTTAAACTCTAAAGCTAATGCTATAGCATCAGAAGGTCTGGAATCTATAAAAACATTGTTCTTATCATATTCAATAACAAGTTTAGCAAAATAAGTATCCATATGTATATTGTCTATAATTACATTAACTAATTTGATATTACAAGTATTAAATATTTTATTAATAAGGTCATGAGTTAGAGGTCTTTCTTTTTTATAGCCTATAAGACTAGTCATAATAGATTGAGCTTCTAAGGTAGCTATAGATATAGGAATAACTTTTTCAGTATTTTCTGGCTTTAACATTACAACGAAATATTTATCTGTTATAGCCAAATTAAGTATTTTTGCTTCAACCACTTTTAAATACCTCTCATTATAATATTAATATATATGTTTGATTTGTCAAGGACATTTTTTTACATATTATCTACTTAATTTTTAATAAAAACTCTTTAGATATAAAAATAGTAAATAAAATAAGTATTAAAGCACTAATAGCAGCACTTATATATGGAGTAATAGCAAATAGCAATGATATAATAGCAGTAGTTACAATAGCAAGTATTATTATTATTATCTCAAACAATATAAATAATATAATATTCTTTTTATTTATTTTCTTTTTTTCTTCTGGTTTTTTATACGGTATAGGTTTTCTCATAATTTACACTTCCATTTTTTTAATAATTAGTATCTATATCCAAAGAAGCTCTTGATATCCAAGTTTCTTCTTTTTTATTAACTTCAACTATTAAGTATCCTTCTTCAGTAATATCTTTAACTAAGGCAGTAATTTCCTCATCATCTTTTTTTGCCTTTATGACTCTGCCTATCATATTGCTGTATTCTCTAAAATATTCTGATAATTTTTTTTCGCTTGTATATACTTCCTCAAAGCATGTAATAAGTTCTTTATAAAACTCAGATAATTCTACTTTTAAATTAGTTTCCATATAAAGAGATGTTGCTTTATGCTCTATATCTGACGGAAAATCCTCTTTTGTATGGTATAAATTAACCCCCGTTCCAATTATGCAGGCATTTCTATTTTCTATAGGAGTAACCTGAATAAGTGTTCCTGATATTTTTCTATTTTTTACCAAAACATCATTAGGCCATTTTACATGAGCATTTACATTATATTTTTCTCTTAAGCATTTACTTAAAGCAATGCCAGGAAGAAAACTTAACGCCTCTTTTTTAAACGGAGTATATACTAATACACTAAACCATAAACCTAAATCATTATTAGATACCCATTTATTTCCATGCGTACCTTTTCCAGCTGTTTGTTTTAAAGCAATGTATACACTGCCCTCTTCTAACTTAATACCATTATTTAAATCTTCTATCATTTTAGTATTTGTACTTTCTAAAGATTCAAATATTTTTAAGTTTCTTCCATATATTTTTGTTTTTAAATTTTCTAAAAATATGTTAACTTCCATATTTTTATTATACATTTAAAAATGAATATATCAATATATTTTTTATTATTTACATAAACCGCCAAATAAAATAAATGTACTTGACTTATAACAGTTATATATTATAATTTTGACGTACATTTTTAAGGAGTTAATATGAGCAGCGCTACATCAAATCAAATACTTGTATTTAAAATAAATAATGAATTATATGGTATGGATATTCTTAAAGTTCAAGAGATTTTAAGTTTTATGGCTCCTACTCCAATACCTAACTCTCCTGAATATTTTAAAGGAATTATAAATTTAAGAGGTACTATCATATTAGTAATAGATTTAAGGTCTAGATTTCATTTTGATAAACCAATGGACCCAGAAAATTGTGTAATAGTTGTAGTTGCTATAGGAAATAAAAAATATGGACTCGTAGTTGATTCCGTTTCTGATGTACTTACTATCAATAATGAAAATATACAATCTGAAATAGATATACACTCTGGAATAGACAGCAGATACATCAATGGTCTAGTAAAAGCTAATGAACAGATGATTATATTAGTGGATATAGATAAAGTATTTTTGGAAAATGAACTTGATAGTTTGACAAATAAAGTAAATAATTCAATAGTGCAGTAAAATATATGTCATCACACAGAATACTTAGAGTTAATGAAAATATAAAACAAATACTATCAACTATTCTTTTAAGAGAGATAGAAGACCCTCGTATAAAAAATAACTTGGTTACTATAACTCGTATTGATACAGCAAAAGACTTGAAAGAGGCTAAAGTATATTTTGTATGTTTAGACCCTAGTAAACAAAATGAAGTATTAAACGGGCTTAATAGTGCTAAGGGAGTTATATTCTCTTATTTAAGAAAACAGCTTACTATAAGATATGTTCCTAATCTTACTTTCTATTATGATAAAACATTAATGGAAACCAATAAAGTATTAAGCGAAATAAGAAGCTTAGACATAAAAGAAGATAGTCAAGAAGAAGAATAAAAAAATATCGGAGTAAAAATGCCTATCAAATCCAAGACAGATAGAAAAAAAATAACAACTACAAAAAAAGATATATTAAAAAGAATATCAAATGCTAAAAACATAACAATTACAGGTCATAGAAATCCTGATGGGGATTGTATATGTTCAGGACTTGCCTTATCACTGCTTATAAAAAAAGTATTTAAAAAGAAATCTTATGTTGTTAATACAGATAAGATGCCTAAAGAATTAAAAAATGTACTCAATATAGATAAAGTTATTTTTGAAGTTAATGAAAATAATTTGCCTAAAAAAGATGTGCTTATAATACTTGATTCTGGAGATATAGAAAGAATTGGTTGGATTGCCGATATCACTAGCGAGTATAATGAAGTAATATTTATAGACCATCATAAAGTAAGAAATATTAATGGCGTTACTATGTTTTATGATGATATTAAAGCTGCTGCTACTTGCGAGATAATATTTGACATATTTTCATCATATCTTAAAAACATGGATTCTACTATAGCTACCCTACTCTACTGCGGTCTTTCAACAGATACAGGCGGGTTTGTTTTTAGCAACACTACAGAGAGAACATTGCTTTTTGCTTCAAAGATGATGTCTAAAAAAGTTAATATAGAAAGTTTAGGTAATGTTGTAAGAAAGAGATATTCAAAAACAGATGTAGAAGCATTAGTTTATATGTATAATGAGATGGTGATAGATGAAGATAAAAAGATTGGCTATTTATGCTTAAAAGAAGAGATTAACGGACATAATTTAAAAGATATTAGCGTAAGTGCATCTGACACTCTCATACAAATGCAAGATGTATTAATAGGTTTTATAGTACATGAAAGCGATTATAATTTTAGAGTAAGTATAAGAAGCAGATGTAAAAAAGATATAAGAGAGATAGCAGAATCATTTGGAGGCGGCGGACACCCTAAAGCTTCAGGATTTACAGTATCAAAAGAAAAATATAAAACTAAAGAAGAATTAGTAAAAGCTATAAAAGAAAAGATAGTTTCATTATTAGAATCTTAAATTTATGCAAAAAGACAATATCATAATCTACACAGACGGCGGATGCAGAGGAAACCCAGGCATAGGAGCTTGGGGAGCTATATTACTTAGTGAGAAACATAATTTAAGGCTAGAAATAGGCGAAAGCGAAGAGCATACAACAAACAATAAAATGGAGATGCAGGCTGCAATTAAGGCTCTTGAAAGACTTAAACATTCTCATAATATAAAATTATATAGTGATAGTGCTTATTTAGTTAATGGAATGAATAGCTGGATTTATTCTTGGAAAAAAAATAATTGGATTAAAAGTGATAAAAAGCCTGTTGAAAATAAAGACTATTGGCTAAAATTAATAGAACTATCAAAAAAACATAGTATTGAGTTTATAAAAGTGAAAGGACACTCATCAAACAAAGAAAACAACCGTGCCGATGAGATAGTAAATATATTGATGGACGAACATATAAAAAACGGCAGTATATCTGAGTTTTACAACAAAACTGATATAAACTAAAGATTTTAAGTTTGTCAAAAACATTACTATATATAAAATAAAAAACTTATAAAATATAGCTATTTTATATATAACCAAAAATACTAAAAAATAACTTGAAAAAAGGTTTATTAGTGATAAAATTAACTTTAGTAATAAGAAATATCCAAAATATTTTAAGGAAACAATAATGCAAACAAGAGTATATAAAGCAGGGTCTATAGTATATTTTGCTGGAGATAATTCTGATAGAGTTTATATTCTAAAGCAGGGTCAAGCCCAGAGTATATTTTTATCAGAAGAGACAGGGCATGAAACTAGAGAATTAATAAATGTAGGTGAGTTTTTTGGCGTAAAAAGTATACTAGGTACTTATCCTCAAGAAGATACTGTTCAATGTTTAACGGATTGCGTTATTATTATTTTAACATATAGCGAATTTGAAAGTTTAGTTTCAAAAAATAAGCCAATAATCATAAAAATGCTTAAAGTATTTTCAAATCAACTAAGAAGAATAAACAGAAAAGTAGGAATATTAGTAGAAAACACAATAGATGAAGAAGGTCCTTCACCATTAGAGGGATTATATAATATTGGTGAGTTTTATTTCAAAGCTAAAAAATATAAAAATGCACTATATGCCTATAAAAGATATATACAATCTGCTGATGAGGATTCTGTATTTTATCATACTGTAGAGCAAAGAATAAAAGAATGTAAAGGCTTATTAAATATAACAGATGATAGTAATATAGCTCCATTAGAAGACAGCACAACAGAAGAACCAACTATAATAACTAAGCCAAGCACATCTATAGAAAATAGTTCTATTAACAATAAAGATTATGATAGAGCTTTAGAGTTTTATGAGAGAGGCGATTATGTGAACGCTATAAAATCATTTAATGCTCTTATAAAAAATGAAGATAAAGATGTGGCTGAAAACTCTATATTTTATATGGGAAAAGCTTATTATTATATTAATAAATATGATAATGCTTCTAAGGTTTTATTATCAGCAATAAAAACATATCCAAAATCAAAAAATGTAAAAGAGGCAATATTATATTTAGGTAAAAGCTTTGCTAGTATTGGGGATAAAAATAAGGCAAAAGCATATTATCAAAAAGTTATGTCTATACCTCCAATGGATAGTTTATCACAAGAGGCTAATGACAGTATACAAAAACTTAATTAAGGATAAAAAATGGATAATATATATTCACATACAAAAAAATATGAAGCTGATGATATAATATTTTTGGAATATGAAACAGGTAATAAATTTTACATGGTTCAAAGCGGCTCTGTAAAAATAACCAAAGTAATAAAAGATGTAGAAAAATTATTAGATATAGTTTATCCAGGAGATTTCTTTGGAGAGATGGCTATACTTGAAGGTACAACAAGAAGTGCTTCTGCTATAGCAAATGAACCTACTACACTGCTTGAATTAACAAAAGAAAACTTCCAAACAATATTGGGAAATAATACAGCTATGGCATTAAAATTATCTAAAATGCTTGCAAAAAGAATATTTGATGCCAAAAGAAGATTATTAATACTTCAATTGCCTGAAACTGATTTAAGAGTTTATGATTGTCTATTATTATTAGCTGAACTTCAAAATATACCAAGAGACCATTATTATGACCCTCAAGAATTAAATGCTACTATAGCTGATATAGCTAATTGGTGCGGTATCAATGTTAATGATGTACAGAAAGTATTAAACAACTTAATTAAATCCGGTAAAATTGATGTACATACTAATACAATAAAGGTAAGAAACTTAAAAGAAATACAAAGACAAATAGACTTAAAAAGAAAAAAATAATTATTCTTTTATGCTATTCTGTAAATTAGTAAAAGATTTTTTAGTATACAATAATTCTTATTTACTCTTGTATTATTTATAAAGGAAATACAGTTATGCTTGAATTTGAACCTATAAGTTTAGATAAACAAAAATTATATAATAAATATTTTTCTATCACACCAGAACAATCTGCTGATTATACTTTTATGAACCTTTTTGGTCTTAAAGATATATATATGCTAGAATGGGCTTTTACAGAAAAACTAGTATGGATTAGACAACGCTCGCCTTATACAATATATTGGGCTCCTGTTGGAGATTGGTTTAATACTAATTTTTGTAATGATATGAGTCCTTGTGAAATATCAAAAGAATCTATCATTAGAATACCTAAAGAGTTAGCTTTATTTTGGGATAAATATACTAAAATAAACGTAAAAGAAGTGAGAGATGAATGGGAATATTTATATGATGTTGATGAATTAATTAATTTAAGCGGAAAAAAATTTCATAACAAAAAAAACTTATATAATCAATTTATAAAAAATGATTTTGAATATAAAAACATAGATATAGAAAATGAAGAGATGATTAAGGATATATTTGAGTTTGAAAAGAAGTGGGAAATAAATGAAATGCAAAACAATAACGAAGAAATAAAAACGGAATGCGAAGCTTTTGATAAAAATAAATTATTAACACATGAAGTTCGTGCTGAGGCAGATATTATGATGATAAATAGCCTTATAAATAATTGGAAAGAAATTGAAGGAATCACTGGAGGGGCTATATATATAAATAATAAAATTGTAGCATACACTATAGCAGATTTTACTATGAGAGATACTATAGTTGTGCATTCTGAGAGAGGAGACAGAGATTATAAAGGAAGCTATCAGGCTATAAACAGACTCTTTTTAGAAAACAACAAAAGAGATGGATATAAGTTTGTAAACAGAGAGCAAGATGTTGGAGATTTGGGACTTAGAAAGGCTAAATTATCTTATAACCCTGTTAAGTTTGTAGAGAAATATTCTGGATTTTGTACTGGAAAATAAATAATAAAAGAAAAAATAAATAAACAAGCCCTATAGATTTTTTTCACAATCAATCTATAGGGCTTTTATATATATAAATCAAACACATACTTTGTCTAAATAAATTTCTTTAGCTTTAGAGTAAAACTCTGAAGCTTTATCATAATTACCATTAATAAATTCAATGTTTCCTAAATGGAAATAATCGCTTGATTTTGGAGAATGTTTTATATTCTCTAAATATTCTTTTTTGCTCTTTTCTATATTAGGGTAATTATCTTCTAATTTTCTATTTCTTAAATTTTTCAAAGCTATAGTTTCAGGGCTGTCAGCAGGATACATTTCTAAAGCCTGTAAATACATGTTTTCTGCCCTCTTATAATCTTTTAGCTCATGCAAACAAACTCCATAATAATGATAATCATTATAATCTGCTAAATTATTATCAACTAAAACCTCATAAAATTTCATAGCTTCTTTGTATTTATTATTAGCAAAGAAATAATTAGCCAAAAATACTAAAGCTATTCTATCTCTATTGTCTATCTTTAATATATATTTAGCTGTATCTATTCCCTTATCTTCTTCTTTTAAAACACTGCATAAAGATAAAAACTCATAATAAGGAACAAGGTCATTTCCATTATATAAAGCAACACCCTTTTTATAATGTTCAAAAGCCTCTTGTAACTTGCATTCTTTTTTGGAAATAGAGCCTAATATAAAATAAGCCTCAGCTGCCATCCAATATTCTAAGAAAGTATTTAAGAAAACTTTAGCATGTTCATAATCACCATTATTAAACAAAGTAATAGCTATCTTTAAATAAGACTTCATATCTTCGCCATTACTTAATCTAATACTTCTTTTCAATGCCTCAACTGCTTCAGTATTAATTCCTTTCTTCAATAATTCTTCGGCAAGATTACTCAACTTTGTAGCTTTAGTATTGATAGACACAGTATTTCTCCTTAAATTATATATTAGTGAAAAGGTCTAGCATAAACTTCACTAGAAAATTCACTTTCTATATCTCCTCCTTCACCACCTATAGTTGTTACCCTAAAGTAGTAAAGCTTTCCATATTCTAAATTATTAATAACATACTCAGTTTGATTGCCATTAACTATAATAGGATTATAATCATTATATATTCCAGATTTAGTACCGTAATATATTTTATATCCAGTTACATTTTCATGACTTCCTTCCCAATTTAAAACTATAGAATTATTAGCAACAATAGCCTTTAAATTAGTAGGTGCCTGAGGAGTTCTTCCTTCATGATAAACTATCTCAACTTTATTTAATGAAGGAGTATATTCCATAGATGAATCACTTTCTAATAATGCCTTAACTTGAATATATTTAGTTTTAGGACTCATTATAATATTATTAGTTGAATCTAAAAGTGTCCATTCTATATTGCTGTCTTCTTCAGAAAAATATTCATTAGAAGTTCTATAATAAACATATACGCCTGTAGCATTAGTAGTTTTTGCTATATAATTTATCTCATCTATAAAAATATTATCACTATTAAATTGCATTACTTTGCTTAATACTTCACCGCTTGGCAAATATTTTTCCAAGTTAAAATCTCTTTTATAATCTGGACTAAAATAAAATCCGTCCATACCGCCTATAAAACCCTGTCCTAAATATATAGGAGCAATACTAATATTACTTATATCTAATACATATGGAGAGCCCATTCTATCTCCTGTACTAGTTAAATAAATAACTTGGTCTTCAAGCCCATCTATATATTTTACCAATTTTCCGGTTTTAGAATCAAAACTAATGCTATGATGTCTCCACTCATTTTCTTTTAAATATTCCCCCTCAGACAAAGTAACATTAGTATATTTACCATTATACATAAACAAATTATTAAACTGCCAAACTAAACGTCCGTCTATTATATTAGCTCTAATACCTGCATATTTGCTAGTATCACCGTCTTGATATATAGATGTCTTTGATAAAACCTTTGAGTTCATTCTTATCTTATAAGGATTTAGATAAAACTCTATTGTAAAACTATTTACTAAAAAATTATCAAAAAATGAATAACCTTTATTTTCTATCTTTACAAAAGATTTTATATTTGGAAACAAAACTCCAACACCGGCATTTGCTCCTTGCATATACTTTATATCTCTGCTGTAAGTTACTCCGGAATAATTAACTTTATTCATTATATCTTTTGAAAATAAGCTTGATATATCTTTTCTGCTATAAGATAAACTTCCAGAATTATTTAAACTAAAGCTATTAGTTGTATTATTAAGACTGCTGGAATATATATTATTAGTATCTGCAAATATATTATAAACGCTTTGGGCAGCATTAATATTTAAACTTAATGTAAAAGCCATTAAAATAGCTATATATCGCATATTTAAACCCATATTAAAATATTACTACATAACTATTCGGATATAATTAATTTTACATTATTAAAAAAATACTATAACAAATATAGAATTAATGTTTTTATGAGAAATTAATAAAAAAAATTGTATATTTTTATATTAAACATCTAATACAATTAAATGATTATCATCACTATCAAAATGGTCGCACATATAAATCTTATGATTATTTTTTTCTATAATAGTATTTACTTTTACTCTATTATGCCCTACAACCTGATTATAATCAAAACAGCCATCTTCTTTTAAATCTCCAATATCTGCCCATAGTATACCAGCAAACATACTCATTCCTCCCCTTCTATATGAGGCAATGTTACAATCTTCTTTGCACTTTGAATAAACCATATTAATGTTTTTGGCTATATCAGTAAAATCTTTAATATCATATTTTTTCTTTATATAATTAATCCAGCCATTTGTAATTCCAGCATGAGTAAATACATAATCTTTTAATACATAAACCACATTAAATATATGTTTATTATCATTAAAAATTTTATTAAGTTCACAAGCATAGCTTTTTCTATATCTGCTTGCTGTAGGATATCCTACTATATATTGAAAATCATGATTTCCTATAAGAAGCTCAACTTTGGAATTATTATCTCTTTTAAACTCTATCACATCTTTTAAATTATCAGCAATTTCTTTATCTGTAAAAGTAACCCAGCTATCATCGCTATAATCACCCAAAAAAACTATCTTATCAAAATTATTATCTTTTAATAAATGTTTCCAGCAAGGCTTACCATGTAAATCACCAATAACGGCAACTTTCATATTATCACCTCCCAAATAAATTAGATGATATTTAAAGTATAATTATACAAAAATGAAAAATCAAGCATATTTTTACATAATTATTAAGTATATAATTTATTGACATCGTATAATAAAAGATTTATAATCACTAATTAATTAGGAATATTAATGCAAAAAATAAATATATCAAAAAATAATATAAAAGACATTATAATAGCTATTAGTTTTATTCTAATAATTTCTATTATTTATATAGTACCATTTGTTACAATAGATATTTATAAACTTACAAATAATTTATCTAATTTGGAAATATTTTTTAATACAGAATTTGTATTTCTATTAAAAATATTATTTTCTTCTTTAATACCTCTTAGTTTTTTTATACTTAATATTTTATTTTCAATCAACAAAATATGCTTAAAATATATAATTATAACAGCAGCAATAATATTTATAATATCAATTTATTTATATAACTTACCATATGAACTATTAATAAAAACAAATATATCAAAAGAATATATAAAATTATTAATTCATATATTCTCTGCTAATATGCTTATTATTTTCGCATTGGCTCTTTCATATATTAAATATGATATAAAACAATTATCTCATTTATACGATTTCTATACTATGATAGCTGAAATTGTTATATGGGCATTTTTATTATATTTTGTATTATTTGTTATCTTGGCATCAATATTTGCTTTACTTAAATTAAATAATCAATTAGATATAAAACGCCTTACTATATTTTTAGTACAAAACAATATGCTTAACTTAAAAATATTATATACTATATTTATTATCTTAAACTCTTCTATAATATATTTAGCTTATCTTCTATATAATAAAATGCAAAACACTAAATTATCAATAACACTATCAAGAACTATAAGTATATTCATATCAATAAGCTCTCTATCATTAATAATACTAAACTTAAAAAACAATATATTATTATCTCATAAATTATTTTTTTATTTATATGTATTATTTTTAATTATATTTATAAAAACAATTTTCCTGTTTAGAGCAGATAAAAAGCTAGATAAATACGAATATGTTTGCTATATAATATCAAATATATTTATTATTATATTTTCTTTATTTTTAATAATAAAAGATAATACAAAGTTATTCATTGCTATAATATTATTTAATGCAATATACAATATAATTTTATCTATAATAAAAAAAAGAGAGTTTATATTTTATTATAATTTCATTTACATAATTTTATTTATCATTTTACTATTTGCTTGACTTTTTAAATAGTTATATTACACTATTTATGGGAGATAAAGAATGAAAAAAGTATTTTTATTTGTATGATTAATTGGTTCAATATCCTATTATAATCTTACTGCTGTTGATGTAAGTTTAGGTTTTGTAGGTCAATTTGCTATGAGTGGTGCTGTTGCTGATTCATCTTCAATATTACCATCAAGTTTTAGAGATTTTGATATGGGATATTCTTTTTTGGTTGGAATAAAAAATAATATAACTGACAATACGGCAATATCAATACTTGCAGACCTTGGATATTATCATGATGGTTATGCTTTGAAATATGATATAAATGGAAACAGAGCAACTGAAAATTATCAATTTGATAGTTTTATGGTTGGAGGAATGTTTAAATTCCATTTCTTTTTCATGTCTTTATCAGCCGGAGGAGGAGTTAAAATACCTATTAGCGGTTCCTATCGTATAGAAGATAATTATTCTAACCCATTAGGATATAGCGGAAAATACTATCTTGACAGAGGCGACATAACTGACATTTTTGACAATGCTTTAATACCATATGTGAAAGTTTCTTTAGATTTCCATATATTAAATTATCTTCTTATAGGAGTATATGTTAATTACGATTTTGCTCTAAAGTTTAATAATAGTGATTATTTGAGTAATGTTAGAGTAGCAAAAGAATCTATAAGTTCATTAGATATAGGATTGCAACTTGGATATTTCTTAAATATTTCTGGAAATAGGTAGGATTAAAAAATGAATAGATTAAATAATTTTTTAGATATTAGTGAAGAAGTAAAAACTGCATTAGATGAAAAAAAAGCAGTAGTTGCATTAGAAAGTACAATAATATCACATGGTATGCCTTATCCTGAAAACATAGAAAGTGCATTAAATTGCGAAAAGATAATCAGAGAAAATAATGCTGTACCTGCTACTATTGCTATAATAAAAGGCAAAATAAAAATAGGTCTAAACAAAGACGAACTTGAATATATGGGAAGTACCAAAGATATTACAAAAGCAAGCAGGAGAGATTTACCTGCAATACTTGCTTTAAAAAAAGATGGTGCTACAACCGTAACTACAACTATGATAGCTTCTTCTCTTGCTGGAATAAAAGTATTTGCCACAGGAGGAATTGGAGGAGTTCATAGATATGCACAAGATACTTTTGATATATCTGCAGATTTGCAGGAACTTGCTAAAACAAATGTTGCTGTAGTATGTGCCGGTGCTAAATCAATATTAGATTTAGGGCTTACTTTAGAATATCTTGAAACTTTTGGGGTTCCTGTACTTGGTTATAAGACTTCTAAATTCCCTAATTTTTATACAAGAGACAGCGGTTTTGATGTGGATTATAAAATAGATACTATAGAAGATATAGCAAATATTCTTCACACAAAATGGTCTTTAGGATTAAACGGAGGGGTTGTTGTATGTAACCCTATACCAGAAGAATATGAAATGGATAAAAGCTATATAGACAAAGTAATAGAAGATACTGTTAAAGAAGCAAAAGATAAAAATATATCTGGTAAGAAAGTAACTCCTTTTATATTGGCTAAGCTTCATAGTGTAACAGAAAACAAAAGCCTTAAAGCTAATAAAGAATTAGTTTATAATAATTGCCGTGTAGCTGCGAATATTGCTTATAGTTATTCTAAACTAAATTAAATTACTTGACAGATTTTTATTTTGATATATATTTCTTTGTTAAAATAGTTTAATTATTTTATTAAATTAATTGGAGATAAAAAATTATGCCTACTTATGAATATAAATGTAAAAAATGCGGACATGAGTTTGAAGAGTTCCAGTCTATGACTGCTGAACCTAAAGCTAAATGTCCTATATGTAAAGGAAGTGCTAAAAGAATAATTTCTTTAAATGCTGGTGTAATATTTAAAGGTTCTGGCTTTTATGTTAATGATTATAAAGGAAAAAATAGCACATCATCATCTTCTTCAAGCAGCTCAAAACCTAGTAAACCTAAAACAAGCTGCTGAGGAGTTTGATTAATAAGCTTATAGGTTATAAGCTATAAAAAAATATATAATAAAAAATTAAGTTATATGCCAAAAAAAATATCTATAATGAATGTATCAGAAGAGGATTTATCTAAATTCTGTATTGAAAATAATTTTCCTAAGTTTCATGCATCTCAAATATTAAATTGGATATATAAAAAATATGCTATATCTTTTGATGAAATGAGTAATATTCCAAAAGATTTGAGAGTTTTATTAGATGAAAATTATTTTATACATAATTCTAAAATAGAATCCATAACAGAAGATGAATACGGTACAAGAAAACTATTAATATCATTATATGATAAGAAAAAAATAGAATCTGTAATACTTGGTAAAAATGACAGAGTAACTTTTTGTTTATCATCACAAGTTGGCTGCGGATATGGTTGTGCTTTTTGTGCTACTGGAAGTATGGGGCTATCTAGAAACCTTACTGCTGATGAAATACTTGCTGAGTTTATATTAATGCGTGCCGTTACTAAAAAAGTTAATTCTATAGTGTTTATGGGTATGGGTGAGCCTTTAGCTAATACAAAAAATTTATTCAAAGCAATAGATACTATCAATTCATATAAAGGATTTAATTTAGGTATAAGGCATATAACAATATCCACATCTGGAGAAGTTGCGGGAATAAAACAATTAATAGAGAGAGATTTAGATTGCAGATTGGCTGTTTCTTTACACTCACTTAAAAATGAAGTACGCGACAAAATAATGCCTATAAATAAAAGATATCCAATAGAAAACCTTATCAACATACTTAAAAGATATAGTAAAAATGGAAAAAGAATGATTACTTTTGAATGGGTATTAATAAAAGATGTTAATGATTCTGTTAATGATGCTTATAGATTAGTAAACTTAAAAAAAGAGTTTCCTTTCAAAGTTAATATTATACCGATGAACCCGGTAGAACATGCACCAGAGCTTCAAAGACCAAATAAAGATATTATATTAAGATTCAAATCCATATTAAAAGATAATGGTATAGAAGTTGTTGAGAGATTTAAACAAGGTCAAGAAATTTTAGCAGGATGCGGTCAGCTTGCTGTAAAAAATCAATAACATTATAAAATAATATTTAATTTCTATTTCTACTATTTAAATAATTCATAAGCCTATCAAAATCGGCATTCAAAATTAAATCTTCTGGAAAGTTAATATCTTCAAGCATATTCAAAGCAGCTTCATGATTGCCTACATTATATTTTGAATGAGAATCTGATGTAACTACAATATTTAAATTATACTTCTTACATAGTAATGCCGCTTCTTTGCAATTTGTATCGCTACCCTTCCTCACCTTAAAAGAAGCAGAATTAATCTCTATAAGTTTATTATAGTCTTTACAAAGTTTAATTATCTTTTCCATGTCAAATGCAAACTTAGGATTTCCTACATGCCCAAGACAATCAACATAACTATTCTTTATTAAACCAATATATCCATTAGTATGAGACTCTATATTTGAAGGAGTAATAGAATCCTCATGATAAGAAGCTATAACAAAATCTAAACATTCAAGAACATTTTTTCTTAAATCAATATTTCCATCATAATCTATAATATTAGCCTCAGCACCTCTAAGTACTCTAATACCATTAACATATTCAGGTATATTATGCATAGACCTAAAATGCACAGGCTTTGCACCATCGCTAGATTTAGGACCATGATCAGTAATAGCAACAGCTAAAAAACCTTTATCTTTAGCAGCATTTATAATCTCATCTACAGTACTAAAAGCATGCTGGCTAACTATTGTATGTGTATGCAAATCAGCTATTATTTTCATTAGCAGGTAAAATCCTTATAGACTTTTAGCCATATCTACTATAATGTCTTCCACTTTCTCTAAGCCTATATAATCGCTATTAAAACAAGCATGATAATTTCTAGCATCGCCCCATACTCTTCCAGTGTAATAATTATAATGTTTAGCTCTTAATTTGTCTCTATCTTTAAGAATCTTCTCTACGCTATTACTATCCAATTTATATTCATTAACAGCTCTATTTATTTTACTTTGCATATCTGAATGTATAAAAATATTAATACAATTATCAAATTTCTCTAAAACATAATCAGCACATCTTCCAACTATAACGCAAGAATGTTTACTAGCAATTTCTTTTATAACATTGCTTTGAGCAAAAAACATAGTATCCTGTAAAGATTCACCATTACCAAAAACCATATTACCAGCATAAGAACCAGATATAGCAAAATTAAAAAGAGATGGAGAAGTTAATTTCTGCTCATTTTCTTTAATATAATCTGGAGAAAAGCCTGTTTTATCAGAAGCCATTTCTATAATAGCCTTATCATAAAAAGCTATGCCTAACTTTTTGGCTACATTTTCTCCTATAAATCTTCCGCCGCTTCCAAACTCTCTGCTAATAGTAATAATAATTTTTTTATCCATAAAGATTTCCTCCAATAATTTTTAATCTCTTGACAAATCAGCCCCTACTTCCTTCATTTTTAATAATATATCATCTGTAGGTTTTTCTTTAGCTATAATAGGTTCTCTAAACAAGTTAATATCATTATTTTTGGCGTCCTCAACCCAATCTCGCATCCATTTTCCATCACCCCAACTATAAGAACCAAAGAAAAATACTCTTTTATTCTTGAGAACAGACTTTATATCATTATACATCGGTAAAAACTCACTATCCTCCAAAGTTTCAGCTCCCATGGCAGGACAGCCTAAAGCGATTATTGAATATTCTTCAGCTTTATTTCTGTCAAAATTATAAGCCTTAAACATATCCGCTTGACATTTTTGAAGTTCTATACCCTCTTTAAGAGCATTTGCCATAAGCCTAGTATTCCCTGTTTTACTCCAGACAACTATAGCTATTTTTTTATTCATAAATTTACTTTTTTAAATTTTCTTTTGCTTCTTCTATAGACTTCGATGCCTCTTCCAATGATTTGCTTAAAGTATCTTCAGCATTCTTTTTAACATCTTCTATAGTATCTCCTGCCTTATCCAAACCATTATCTATAGCATCATTAGCAGTATTTAAGCCCTCATCTATTTTTTCATCAACATTCTCAAGCAGTTTATCAACTTGTTTTTCTATATTCTTTTTATCTTTTTCACAGGAAACAAAAAATATCAATGAAATAATAGATAATACAAAAAATATTCGCTTCATAAAAAGTCCTTATCTAAGATATTATAATTATATTAATAATACACTATTTGTCAAGATAATAAGACTATAAACTTTTCAAATAAAAATATAATTATTATGGCGCTATAGCAACTGTATCATCTTCCCAAATTATTGGAGAAGTTGTTTTTCTTTTAAAAGTTATTTTTATAGGCATAGTTGTCATAGCTTCAGACAATTCCTTTGGAGTAATTTGGAAGTTAGTTTTTAATGATAAAGAAAACTCTACATCTAACCAAGCATTATCTATATTATCATCACTAGGAGATAAAGAAGTTTTTATATCTCCTTTTACATTACAGCCTATATTCGTTGCCAAAGTATATATCTTCCTTTGAAAAACATTTGTAAACTCTTTTATTTTTATTGCATAATCCGGTTCTTTTTTCCATTTTGATTTTAATTGCATAGTTAATTGAGGATATACTTCACCTTCTGAAAGCTTTGGTATTGATTTATATATAAAATCAGTAAACACTTCCTTAACATCATTAGGTGTATTTGTAACTTCAAAAGACAAAGCAGGTATTTGGCTATTTATATAATCTAAAGTAATAACAATTATAGCATTATTTGTTATTACATTTGTAACATAGTTTGTAATATAATTAGTTTCTGCATCTGTTATAATATTATCTGGAGCAAGTATATTAGGACGTTCTTTTTGACATGATGAAATAATAATCAAAAATAAAAACAAAAATATTTTTTTCATAGGAGTGATCTCCTCGTATTAATTTTACAAACTTCTTATTATTCATTAATAAATTATAAAATCTATATTCAAATAGTATATAAACATTTATTTAAAAAGCAATGATAAAATATACATAAATTTTTAATATTAACAAAAACAATTGTAAAAATAATAATTACATATAAAATTAATAAAAAATTAAATTACTTTAAGAATATTATAAAAATTAAACCTTATAAACTATTAAGATATAGGAGCATTTGATACATATACATTAATTCTATATTTATTTTTTATAGTCTCTGAATTATATATATTAGTGGCTTTGGCTAATCTATCATTATATTTTTCAACCAAAAAATCAGCATCTTTAACCTTTGGAGCAAGTATTACCTCTTTTAATGCCTTATTATCAAATAAATATAAATAATTTTTGTAAGAACGTTTCATATTATCATCTATATGCAAAGGATTGCTTCCATATTCTAAAAGCTGTATAATACGCATCTCCTGTTCTTCTACAAATGATGAATCTTTTATTAAATATTGTATATTCATAAGAAGCTGACAAGAATATTCTAACTCCTCACTATTAAAAGACTTTATAATATCAAATATATTATTAAAAATATAACCTATTTTATTTTTTAACTTATCATAAAAATCATTCCCCTCATTCCAAAGAGTATAATAATTTTTATTTAAGTCTATTATAAGTGAATTGTAATCAGATTCCGAAGGATTAAATATTATTTCGTTTTTTCTATAGTTATAATAAAGCACATAGTATAATGGCAAAGTATTCTCTTCATAAGACTCTATATAAGAATTATTCTCTTTATTATAAGAAAAAGAAAATAGTATACTAGAGTTTATATTATTAAAAGAAGTATCAAAAAAAGATTTATTAAAAACTAAACAGCATCCCGTGCCTTCTTTATTATCATTTTTGCCATATAGCCTATACATAGTGAGAGAATCTTTACATCTGCTAAAAGAAGTTTGTAATGCAATAAAATTATTCACTTTAGAATGCTTTACATTTAAGCTATTATCTCTAAGAAGCTGCATTAAAACTTTACCCTCTTTAGGATCATTAGCATTTTTTACACTTGTCATTCTAAACTTATTTTTCTTAAGATAGCTATTATAATTTTTTAAATTAGCCTCTTCGGTTTTATCATATCTTTTGTCAAAAGCCATCTCATCAAATACTTCTATACTAGTATAATGAGATATTTCTTCTATATTATCATAATCTTTTACTGATATTAAATATAAAAGTATATACTGAAGTATCCATAATCTCTTTAATTTATTTTTATCAGCAATATATCTCGTAACAAAATAAAAATATTCTTCTTTTTCCTTTATCCAAAAGCTCTCTTGACTTAATATAATATTTATTAGTTTATCTATATCTATAAAATATATAAACTTTGATATAATATTAAAAATATTAACAGACTTATATTTATCTACACTTATTAAAATATCCAAAGCTTTATCATATTCTTTTAAAGATATTAAAGAATTGGCCTTAGAAAAATAAACTCTCTCACAAATAGAATTATCATCAATATAATTATACTCAATCATATCGCTGTCATCTATATCTGATTTATTAGTGTTTTTTATCTCTTTTGATTTTAAAATATCTATAGCCTTATCAAAATATTCTATAGCCTCTTTATATTTATTTATTCTATTTAAACAATTTCCTTTATTTAAATAAACTATCTCTAAATATTGATTACTCTCTATTGCCTTATCATACATTTTAAGAGCGTTATCTATCTCTCCAAGCCTCTCCAACATAATAGCAACATTTAAATAAGCATATTCATACCCTAACTTACCTGCTATATTAAAATAATCTAAAGCATCTTGATAACGTTCCAATTTTGAATATATTATACCTATATTAAAATAAGATATTTCAGATTTATCATTTATTTCTATAGCCATATTAAAAGAAGACAAAGCATCATCATAAGCATTTAACTTAGCAAGTATTATACCCTTATTAATAAAAGCCTTTTCATATAAAGGATTTACACTTATAGCCTTATCATAAAACTCTATAGACTTTTCGTATTGATTTAAATAATATAGAGTTAATGCCTTTTTGTAGTAAGCTCTTGCAAAATATATCTCTTTATAATTATTATCCAAATCTCCACTGTAGGTATAAAAATACTCTATAATTTTATCGTATAATCTAAGAGCGGAAGCATATTTAGTTAAGCCAAAATATAATCTAGCCTGAATAAACCAACTATCTATTTTATCTTTCACAGTCATAATATAAATCCTTTATTTTATATTAATACATTTTTTATTATTAGCAACATTTAAAAATAACTTATAATAAAAAATAAAATTTGACAAAAAGTTATGTTATTATATAATAGATATTAATTTTATTCGCTCGGGTGGTGGAATAGGTAGACACAACAGCTTGAGGTGCTGTCGGGTAACACCGTGCTGGTTCAAGTCCAGTCTCGAGCAATTTTTTTATAAATATTTACTCGCTTCTTTTATACTCAAATTAGACATATTATCTTTATGCTTATTAATAAAATCTATAACCCATTTGGAATTAGTTTTGCTGTAATCTCTAAGTGCCCAGCCTATAGCTTTATTTATAAAAAACTCATTTTGATTTAAATTATTAATTATTATCTCTTCAAGTAAATTAGTGTTTGTATTATTTTTTCTTAGAAGCTGATGACATATAGCAATTCTTCTAAGCCAAAAATTATCATCTAAAGACCATTCTAATAATATTGAATTGACACTGTCATCTCTCAAAGCAATGTCTCCAATTATTCTATGAAAGCCGTCAACACTGTCCCACCATGATTTTGTTAATATATATTCTTTTAATTTTTCAATATTGATTTTATTTAAATATTTTTTCTTTAAACTCAAATAATCAATAGCACAATATTGAAACTCTCTATATTTATTCTTAAAACATTTATCTGTAAAATTAAAATCAATATATTCTGTTTTTTTATATTCTTTAAAAATGTTGTTTTCTATATTTTTTCTGCTTTTAGAATCCACACCCAAAAACTCAAATTTGTTTTTCATGTATGCAGACATCTCTTTAGCTTTTTTGCTATTTTGCAATTTTGTTAATTGTTCAAATATATCATTCAGCATAATTAAATATATTTATTCAAAATCTTTTAAGTGTCCTTTTGACACCTTTTTAAATGCTCTTAAATAATATTTTATATCGTCTAAATCTCTAATAGACAATACTTTATGCATTAAAAACTGAGGAGTAAAACTTAAATTATAAAGCTTTTGTATCCAAGATTTTATTTTCTCTTCGCCGACATCTGTTTTCATTATAGCAGTACGCATATCATAATCTTCCCAATTTTCTGTAGTAAGCCAATTTTCTCTTTTACATTGATTAAATAATTCTGTACCAGGATATGGAATTATAATTGTAGCCTGCATAGTTTTAGCATAACCTTTTAGAAGAAGTTTTTTAGTAAGCTCATAAGTTTTCTCAATATCTTCTTCAGTTTCCCAAGGATATCCAAGCATTACTGTGATATGAGGAGATAACCCTGCATCAGATGCTGCTTTACAGGAAGGAAGTATCTCTTCAACTTTATTGCCTTTTATGAGTTTGTCTAATGTGTTTTGACTTGCTGATTCTAAACCAAACAACAAGAATCTAAACCCTGCCTTTTTCATGAGTCTGTATTCATCTTCATTACAAGCACCGAAACGCATATTACAGTCTATATTAACTTTTTTATTTAGCTTTTTGTCTATCATAAGATTACAAAAATCATTAAGCCATTTCTTTACAGGAAAACAACCAGTGTCGTCCATTATCTCTCTTATATTGTATTTATTGTAAAGAAAATCCACTTCATCAACTACATTCTCAGCGGTTCTCGCACGGAAATTTGTATATATACCAGTCCAAGAACAAAAAGTACATCTATGATGCCAGCAGTCACGCCCAGCCATTATATAAGTGCCAGGAATGCGTTTGAAGTTTCCATTGTCATAAGCATACCTTTTCCACTCTGTTAAATCTCTGTCTATAAACGGTAGACTTTTTAAATCATGTCTTAATTCAAAGAAACCTGTATTTTTTATAGTTTCATTTTCTCTATAGTATATGCCTTTTTCTAATTGTGTTTTTCCGTTTAAATATTCAATCAAGTTTAAAAGCAAAAAATCATAATCGCCGCCTGTAAGCAAATAATCAACCTTACAGTTATTCATAGTCTCATCAGGCATAGCAGTAACATGGTCTCCTGCAATAACAACAATCATATTTTTGTATTTTGCTTTTAAATCATCAACTATTTTCCAAGCTTTATATATAACAGGTGTCTTTACTTCAAAAAATAATAAATCAGGTGTATTAGAATCCAAATACTCATACCATTCTTTAGTAGTCATATTTCTTGCAATAGCATCAATAAAATCTACTTTATAGCCTGCATTTTTTATCATAGTTGCAGCAGTGGCAGGCACAACAGGATAAATATATGTTGGGCTTTTGAACCATTGAAATTGTCTGTTTTGTGAAAGCAATGCCACTCCCCTATCGCTTTCAAATGGAGGATAGCCTATATATATTCTGTTTATTTTATTCATACATTAAACCTTTTCAAATTCTAAAACTATTAACATAATTATAAATTATTACTTTATTAATAGCAAATTGCAAACAATTTAATTACTATATAATAAAAAAAGCATAAGGATTATAAAAAAACTCATGCTTTATATAAAAGATTATTTATTAAAAAATACCATTATGGCTTCACCTGTATAACAACTACCTTAAAAGATTCTATTGCCTTTAATGAATGTTTGGCATTAGCAGGTATTAAAATAGATTCTCCCTCAGACAATACATAAGCATCATTTTCTATAGTCATCTCAAACTTACCATCTATAGTAATAACCAACACATCGCCTGTGCTGCTATGAGTTGGTATGCTTCTATCTTTATCTACAGAAAGTATTTTTATTGCTAAATTATCTCTATCAACCAAAGTTAATGCAGAGTTAATCTCTACAGTGTCTTTTAATGATAATACTTTTTTATAATCTATATTGTTAATAAAATTTGGCATCGCAATATCCTTTTAATTTTTTTTATAATTATCCAGTATTTCATTATAAAAGTCTATTGCCATAGCAACAAAGAATAAAAAAATTATCTTTTTCTTTTTAATGTAATAATAACTACTTCAGGAGAGGCAAAAAATCTAAAAGGAAGCAGCACTACCCCCACCCCAGATGTAACATACACTCTTGTATTATATGCTTTCATATTGCCATATATGCTAATTAAAGGATATTGTCTATTTTTGTTTATAAACTCTATTAGTTTGATAGGCACAAAACTTATTTGCAGCCCATGAGTATGCCCTGCAAGAAAAAAATCTATTAGTTTATTGTATCCGCCTTCTCTAGCAATCTCTAATGGGAAAAGAGGTTCATGAGATAATAGTATATGGAAATTATTAGTTTCTACGCCCTTAGTTGCACTATCAAAATCAACTTTATCTGTTAAAAAATCTCCAACTCCCCCTATAGAAATATAATCTCCTGCTTCGTTTGTAATAAACACTATATTATTATCTATAGTTTTAAATCCGTTTCTTATTAAACAATTAGATACGTCAGTAGTACTCTCCCAATTATCATGATTGCCCATAACAGAGTATTTTCCAAACTTAGCATTTAAATCTTTTATTCCTTCATCGAGCTTTTGAACATTATTAGAATTATAATAATGAAACCACCTCGGAGCACTGTAAATATAATCTCCAGCAAATAATATTAAATCAGGATTATTTTCTCTTATAATATCAGACATTTTTTTTACATGAGAAATTGGTATATAAAGCCCAGCATGCATATCTGCCGCAAATGCCACTTTTGTACCTTCAAAGCTATAAGGCAAATCATCAAACTCTAATTCAATATATCTTACCCTCAAAGACCTTGAAAAATAAAACATATACAAACAAAGAAGTAATATTATAAATAATAAAAATATTATAACTTTTCTCTTTTTATTAAATATATTCTTTATCATATATCACTGCCTAATAAAGAAATTAGAGTTAAAGTAAAAGACAAAATAAAAATTATTACTAAAAATATTATAAAATTAAATACTATATCATAAAGCAATAAAATTAATATTAATGATAAAATAATAGCAATGATAAATGATATAGCATATTTTTTAATAGACTCATTTTTATTAATATTGCTTGCTTTACAAAAAATAGACAATAAAAAAGAATTAAATAAAGAAACAGATATAAGAAATAAAGCCATAAATATAAAACTAAATATTTTTATATTATTATTATCATCATATCCTTCTATATAAAGTTCATCTAAATTATTATCTTTTAACTTTTTATTTAAATAAGGATATATATTATCTTTTGATTGTATTATTATTCTTTCATTGTATGGAGATTTGTCGCCGCCTCTAAGATGCAAAAAGTCATACATTGTTTTTAAATTAGCATATATATTATAATTTTCTATATCATATATTCCAACAACCTTAAAATACATAGTATCCAAAATACCGCGTGAGTTTTTTGCTATAAGTGAAACACTATCTCCTACTTTAAGATTTAAATATCTTGCTAAATACTTGCCTATAACAATTTCTTTGTTTTCTCCTTCAAATATCTCTCCAGATATAAGATTATAATTAATATTTAAATTATCATAAGCATATACTCTAGACTGAATACTTCCAGTTCTAATAACAACACCCACAGGAAATGATATAACCCTTGTAACATCATTATTAATAATATTTATATCTCCAATAGAACCATTCAATAAAAAAGTATTATCAGAAGTATATTTTTTAGCAATACTATATATATTATTATCTGTAAATGTTTTTTTAGGTATTTCTAATAAAAAATCATAAGAAACTACAAAAGCAAAAACATACACTACAATAAAACCAAATAAAATTAATAAATTAGAAAACTTCAAACTCTCTAAAAACATCTTTTTTATTGAATATATTTTTAATTTTGCAGACAACACAGAAACAATATTTACTAATAACACTATTAAATATATTTTATCAAAATAAAAATTATTTTTTAATATATATTTCATTATTATAAAATAAGCAGCTAAAGAAAGTATAAATCCAATGATAGAAAATATCACACTGTAAAACAAATTATTATTATTTACAAATATAAAACTAAAAAACAAAATAAAGAAATAAGCTAAAATAAAATATAAATTATTATAATTATTATTTGTTTTTTCATTTAAAGAATAATACCCAAAATCATCACCAAAAATTTGTTTAACTATATTATCATCTAAACTATTATCTTTTACATATATTTCACTGGCACAATTATCAAGCTTTACAAAATTATTTAAATTATCTATATCAACTAAAGCATAATTATATTTTAATGTATCTAATATACTTAAAACCTCATATTCCTCAGCATTATAATGACCATCTTTAGTAATTAATTTTAATATAATATTATCTCCAATTCCTACATTTAAATTCTTTGAAGTTTTTTCACTTATTATAATGCCGTTATTTTTTTTAGAAATATTAACATTAAAAATATTATTATCTTCTACACCGTTTAATATAATCTCTTCTTCACCCAAATAAGAAATAATAAGTGCTTTATATTTTAAGATAGCAGATAAATCTTTCTCATCAAACACTTTTGAAAGATTATCTTTTTTTTGTTTGTAATTATCAATAAAATATTCAGGCGGTGCTTCATCTCTCACAGCCATATAATTAGTATTCATAATACTTGTATAATTTGCATAAGTCTGCGGTTTATCAAGATTAAAATATAATATTAATGAAGCAATAAATGAAATAAATACATAAAATATAACTTTTTTTTTCATAAATAATAACTCAATAAAAATGTATAAAAAATTATATACTATTAAGCGTTTTTGTAAATACTTAATGATTATAGTTAGAATTATCTAAAAAATCTATTGACATTATATAAACATAATATAAAATAAAACGATTATTTTAAAAAGAGGTAAAACTATGGCTGAGATAAAAAATTATCACTTCTCTTCTGAGTCGGTAACAGAAGGCCATCCTGATAAGATTTGCGATGCTGTAAGCGATGCAGTCTTAGACGAATGTTTAAAACAAGATCCTAATTCTAGAGTTGCATGTGAAACTTTAGCAAAAACAGGAATGCTCATCATTGCTGGAGAAATCACTACAAAAGCTAGATTGGATTATCAAAAAATCGCTAGAGATACCGTAAGGCGAATAGGATACACAAGCAGCGATATGGGTTTTGACGCTGATACTTGTGCAGTAATGGAGGCTATTGCAGAACAGTCTCCTGATATAGATATGGGTGTTAGTGCTGGTAAAGGATTATTTAATTCTGAAAGCTCAAATGTTTCTGAAGGAGCTGGCGACCAAGGTATAATGTTTGGTTATGCTATAAATGAAACTGAAACTTTTATGCCTTTAAGCATACATTTAGCTCATAGATTAGCAGAACGTTTAACAAAGGTTAGAAAAGACAAAATTGTTGACTATTTAAGACCAGATGGAAAGAGTCAGGTTACAATAGAATATAAAGACGGTAAAGCTGCTAGAATAGATGCTGTTGTTATATCTACTCAGCATGCTGCAGGAGTTGAGCATAAACAAATAGAAGAAGACATAAAAAAACATGTAATAAATGAAATATGTCCTAAAAATATGCTTGATGAAAACACAAAATATTATATTAACCCAACAGGTTCATTTGTAGTTGGTGGACCTATGGGAGACTGCGGATTAACAGGAAGAAAAATCATTGTAGACAGTTACGGCGGACATGGTGCTCATGGAGGCGGTGCTTTCTCTGGTAAAGACCCTACAAAAGTAGATAGAAGTGCTTGTTATATGGCTCGTTATGTTGCTAAAAATATTGTTGCTTCTGGAATTGCTGACAGAGCTTTAGTTCAGTTTGCTTATGCTATTGGTGTTCCTGAGCCTTTATCTGTATATGTTAATACTTTTGGCACTTGCAAAGTTCATGATGAAGTATTAGCTGCTATTATTTCTAAACAAATTGACTTAACTCCAGCAGGTATAATTAAAACATTAGATTTAAGAAGACCAATATATGAAAAAACTACTGCTTATGGACACTTCGGAAGAGAGCTTCCAGAGTTCACTTGGGAAAAAACAGATATAAAACATCTATTTGCTAACCCAACAAAATAATTTTTTAATTTAATAGATTTTAAACATTCAAGGCTTATCAATGAATTAATATTGATAAGCCTTTTTATTAAAAAAATCACACTAATAATCATATTTTGCAACATAATAAATACTTTACAGTATCATAACTATATAGTATAATTCAAACTAATAATATTAAGAGATATGCAAAAATGAAAATAACAGTAATACATGGTCAAAGCCATAAGGGCTCTACTTATAATATTGCCAAAATGCTTTATGATAAATTAGAAGGCGATGTTACAGAGTTTTTCTTCCAAGAGATTTTAGCTCTTTTTGTGTTGGGTGTAATAGCTGTTTTAAAAAGTCAGAGAAATTATGTCCTCATTATGAATCATTAAACCCTATTACTTCAGCTATAGATAATGCTGATGTAATAATATTTGCAAGCCCAGTGTATGTGTATCATGTAACAGCTGCCATGAAAACATTATTAGACCATTACGGTTATAAATGGATGATACATAGACCAGAAGAGAGTATGTTTAGAAAACAAGTTGTGTGTATTTCTACTGCAGCAGGAGGCGGAATGAAAGAAACAACCAAAGATATAGCTGACAGCACATTTTTTTGGGGTGTTGCTAAAACATATAGAATTGGTTTTGCTGTGAGAGAAGTAACTTGGAATGATGTAAATGAAAATATAAAAGAAAAAATAAAAAAACAAATATATTCTTTGGCTAATAAAATAAAAAAAGATTATGGCAATATAAAACCTTCTATAAAAACAAAGATGCTTTTTTACTTGATGAGAAAATTGCATCAAAAAAAGAAAATCACAGAAAATGATTATAACTATTGGAAAGAAAAAGGCTGGCTTGACAGTAAGCGTCCTTGGATAAAATAACTATCAAAAAGCCCAATCATTGACTTTATAACAAATATACTTATAATGCTAACTTAAAAAAATTAAGGATACACAAAGGATACGCAAATGAAAAAAATATTCATTATGTTTTTTAGTTTGATGTTATTATTATCTTGTAATAATAATTCAAACAGCAATGAAAATTATAAAAACATAGTATTAGTTCAAGGGGCTATGGATATAGAAGTTGATACTATGATAGCAAGCTTAAAAGATGTAAAAGAAGAAAGATATGGTAGTTGGAGTTTTTTTGTCGGCACTTTGGAAGGAAAAAATGGATTAAATAAAGTAATAGTATCTAGAACAGAAATCGGACTTGTTAATGCTTCTGCTGCCACAACTATAGGTATAGAAAAATATAAACCTACTGTTATTATTAATCAAGGCACATCTGGCGGTCATGACATTAATTTGCATTCTGGCGATATTGTTTTGGGTACTAATATAATTAATATAGGAGCTTTTAGAACAGAAAAATCAGAAAATAGCATTCAAAATAATTGGATATTTTTAGATGATGTTCAAAGGCTTAGAGATGAGAATAATAATTTTATAACAAATATGGCATTTCATAGTGATAGTGATTTAGTTAATATAGCAAAAACTATAAATTACACAAACGGCAAAGTAGTTGAAGGAACTATAGGAAGTGCCGACCAATGGAATAGAGAATTAGAAAGAATAAATATGCTTCATAATAAATACAACACTTCTGCTGAAGAGATGGAAACTGTAGCTGCTGCACAAGTAGCAAAGGCTTTCAATATACCTTTTATAGGAATAAGAATATTATCAAACACTGATTTGCATAATGAAGACTTTAATCCAGAAACTGCTATTTGGTGCAATAATTTCACTATAGATTTTATTAAAGCATTATAATAAATAAAAAAATTAACAATTCAAGCATAGCTTATAAATATGTTTGAATTGTTAATTATTAATATAAAATTAAAAATCTATTTTATCCGGATTTAAACCTGAACCTGCAAAATATCCTATATTGTTTATAGTCTTCATATCTTCATCGCTAATATTAAAATCAAAAACTTCACTATTTTCTTTTATTCTTGATTCGGTAATTGATTTTGGAAGCGGAAGGGTATTATTTTGTAAACACCATCTTATACAAAGCTGAGCAGCAGATTTTTTGTATTTAGCAGCAATTTCTTTTAATATAGCATTATCAAGCATCTTACCAGTGCCAAGAGGACTCCAAGCTTCAATAAGTATATTATTATCTCTGCAATATTTAACAGTCTCTTCTTGCATAAAACCAACATGAAACTCTATTTGATTTACCATAGGTTTAATTTCTGTTTGCATTAAAGATTTCAAATGATGAGGCATAAAATTAGAAACACCTATTGATTTTATTTTGCCTTTTTTATAAAGCTCTGTCATAGCTTTCCAAGTTTCCAAATTAATATTATCCCAATCTTTAAATTGATTTTCTGATGCTGGCCAATGTATTAAATAAAGGTCAAGATAATCAAGCTCCAAATCATTAAGAGTTTTTTCAAATGCTTTTAATGTTGTATTGTATCCTCTATCTTTGTTCCAAACTTTGCTTGTAATAAATAATTCTTTTCTGTCTATGCCGCTTTCTTTTATAGCCTTACCTACACTTTTTTCATTTTTATAGATAGCAGCTGTATCAATATGTTTATAGCCTAACTTTATAGCCTCTTTTACAGAGTTTACAGCAGTATCTCCGTCTGGTGTCTGCCAAGTACCAAAACCTATGCATGGAATTTTATAACCATTGCTTAATACAAAAGAATCGTTTAAAGAAGAGAAATTTTTCATTTTTACATACCTTTTAATTATTTAGTTATTTAGTTATTTAATTGTTTTTATTATATAAAATATAATATGAAAGTCAAGAAGCATATATTTTTATATAATAGTTTGTGTAATTATAATACACTCTGCCTATTATTAGTATAATATTAATACATACACCTATAATAAGATGTATATAATTACACATATTATCAAAGATTAAATTAAAAAATATGTCATAATATGATATTTTAATATAGTGAATTAAGATATAAACAGTATCTATCTGGCACGTTTCTTGCATATATATAAGCATACAGCAATTAAATGCTGAAACAAAATTATTTAATTAAAACTTAAATAATTAATTTATAAAGGAGTTAGGCGGTTTAAGAGCCGTCAATTAAATTAGAATATGGATTATAATAAATATACAATAAAAGCCCAAGAGGCAGTAAATGAAGCTGCTAATATAGCTAATGGTGAAGACCATAATGAAATAAAAAGCGAGCATTTACTTCTTGCATTATTAAAACAAGAGGACGGACTTATTCAGCCTTTAGTAGAAAGAATAGGCGTTCCTATAAATACGTTAATAGATAAAACTCAAAGATTAGTTGATGAAAACGTAAAGGTAACAGGAGAAAATGTGCAGTTACATCTATCTACTAATGCCGGTAAAGTTTTAGCAAAAGCAGAAAAAGAAGCTAGTGCTTTAAAAGACCAATATGTATCAACAGAGCATATATTCTTAGCACTTGTTGAAGCTGACAACAAAGCAGGCGACATGCTTAGAAAAAGCGGAATAAGTAAAAAAGAAGTTTTAAGTGCATTAAAAGATTTAAGAAAAGGTCAAAGCGTAAATAGCCAAGACCCAGAAGCAAAAATGCAGGCACTTGATAAATACTGCCGTGATTTAACAGCATTAGCAGAAGCAGAAAAAATTGACCCTGTTATAGGACGTGATGAAGAGATAAGACGTGTTATGCAGGTATTGTCAAGAAGAACTAAAAATAACCCTGTGCTTATAGGTGAGCCTGGTGTTGGTAAGACTGCTATTGTTGAAGGACTTGCAAGAAGAATAGTTTCTCAAGATGTACCTGAGGGACTTAAAGATAAAAGGCTATTAGCTTTAGATTTAGGTGCATTAGTAGCTGGTGCAAAATTCAGAGGAGAGTTTGAAGAGAGATTAAAAGCTGTTATCACAGAGATAGAAAAATCTGAAGGAAGCATTATATTATTTATAGATGAGCTTCACACACTTGTAGGAGCTGGTGCTACAGAGGGAGCAATGGACGCTTCTAACCTATTAAAACCTGCATTAGCAAGAGGCGAATTAAGAGCGATAGGTGCTACTACTTTAGATGAATATAGAAAATATATTGAAAAAGATAAAGCACTTGAGAGAAGATTCCAACAAGTTTATTGTAAAGAGCCTAGTGTTGAAGATACTATTTCAATATTAAGAGGCTTAAAAGATAAATACGAAGTTCATCATGGTGTTAGAATAAAAGACGATGCATTAGTTGCTGCTGCTGTTTTATCTAACAGGTATATAACTAACAGATTCTTACCTGATAAAGCTATTGACTTGGTAGATGAAGCTGCAAGCCAATTAAAAATAGAGATAGACAGTCAGCCTACTGAACTTGATAAAATAGAGAGAAAGATTTTACAGCTTAATATAGAAAAACAAGCTCTTTCAAAAGAAAATGATGCAGCATCTAAAGAGAGATTAGAAAAACTTGAAAAAGAATTATCTGAACTTTCTGAAGAACGTAATGCTATGAAACTTCAATGGGATAATGAAAAAGGAAGAATTGAAGAGACTAGAAAATTAAAAGAAGAACTTGAAGCTTTAAATATAAAAGAGACTCAATATACAAGAGAAGGTAATTTAGCAAAGGCTGCTGAAATAAAATATGGTAAAATACCAGAATTACAGAAAAAATTAGAAGAAGCAACTAAGGCTATGGAAGAAGCTAAAAACTCTGACAAGAAAGGTCTTTTAAGAGAAGAGATTTCTGAAGATGATATAGCTAGAGTAATATCTGTATGGACTGGAATACCTGTAAGTAAAATGCTTACAAGCGAAAAACAAAAATACTTACAGCTTGAAGAAGTATTACATAAGAGAGTTGTAGGACAAGATGAAGCTATAACTTCAGTTGCTGATGCCATAAGAAGAAACAGAGCAGGGCTTTCTGATGAAAATAAACCTCTTGGAAGTTTCTTATTTATAGGACCTACTGGAGTTGGTAAAACAGAGCTTGCTAAAACACTTGCTGATTTCTTGTTTAGCGATGAAAAAGCTTTAACAAGAATTGATATGAGTGAATATATGGAGAAGTTTTCTGTTACTAGACTTATAGGAGCTCCTCCAGGATATGTAGGTTATGATGAGGGAGGACAATTAACAGAAGCCGTTAGAAGAAGACCTTATTCTGTTATACTATTTGATGAGATAGAAAAAGCTCACCCTGATGTATTTAATGTTTTACTTCAGGTATTAGATGACGGAAGACTTACTGACGGACAAGGAAGAATAGTAGATTTCAAAAATGCTATTATCATAATGACAAGTAATTTGGGTTCTGACCTTATTCTTGAAGCTAATGATACTAATGATATCAAAGAAAAAATTCAAGAGTTACTAAAAATGTCATTTAGACCAGAGTTCTTAAACAGAATAGATGAGATAATAACATTTACTAGACTTGACAAAAAATACATTGCTGAGATAGTAAGAAATCAAATAGCAAGAGTTGCTAACAGACTTAAAGACAGAAGAATAACTTTAGATGTAAGCGATGAAGCTATAGACTATATTGCTGATATTGGTTATGACCCTCAGTTTGGAGCAAGACCATTAAAAAGAGCAATACAGAATTATATAGAAAACCCACTAGCTAAAGAAATGTTAGCGGGCAAATATTTAGAAGGAGATACTATAAAAGTTATTAAATCAGGCGATGGTTTGGTTTTTGAAAAATAATATAAAATAATAATATTAATGGCTTAGTATATAAATATATGCTAAGCCTTTTTTATTTTTTAAAATTTGTATTATTACTATAATAATTACTATAATAATTGCTATAATAATAATTATAATTGCTTAATTGGTTTTCACATTTCAATGCCACAAAATCAACTCTTCTATTTTGAAAAGTATTACTACTGTATTTAGGAGCAAAATAACTATATGGATAAATTTTTACTCTTTGATGAGAAATACCAAAAGAAACTATAACATCTCTTATAACACTTGCCCTTTGAAGAGAAAGCCTCATATTTAAATCTAATTTCTCTTTGCTTATCTCATCAGCATGCCCCTCTACTATTAAAATAGCATTTCTATTATTACTCATAAAGCTAATCATTTCATTCATTACATATGTATAATCTTCAATATTATATGCCTTTTTTGCTCCAACTTTATAATATATTTCTTTATCTGTATTAAGTAAGTACCCTCTTTCAGTTTGAATAATACTCATGTTTGTGCTTAAGACAAAATCATAATCGCATTCATTTTCAGTATTTTTAGGTTTATCCCAAGAAAAATATATTCTTCTCTCTGGTATAAAACAAGCAATTAAAATAAAAGGAATTAAAACGAACAAAAATATTTTATAACTCATATTAACCCCTTAAACTTTAAAACCTTATATTAATTGGTATAAATGAAATAGCAAGCTGCTTTGTAAATATACCATACTATATAGAAAAAGATTGATAAAATATATCAAAATGAAAACCTATTCTCATATCATAAAGTTTATAAGACATTTTATCTTTTGAATTCGGCACATATAAATCATTAACAGTGATATCATGCCCTACAATATTAGCGTAACTTCCTATGCCATTAACACCAACTTTTGATTCTAAACTTCCAAATACAATATCAGCCCCAACAGAAAAATAAGCATCTAAATACTGTATAACAGGAACTTTATCTCTCATCTTAAAACCAAATACTATCTTAGGACTTAAAGCAAAAGTTTTCCATTTAGATTCTAAAAATGCATTTCCATTAAATACAACACCCGTATCAGTTCCGCCATTATAACCAAGATAAAGAGGAACATATACATTTCTATTGTTGGCAGACATTTTTAAATTGCCTTCATCATAATTAAAATCCACTCTTAAATCACCAAAGAAATATTTAGTTCTAAAAAGATAAGCCTTTAAAGAAGCTCCTATATTATAGCCTAAAGATTCTATTTCAACATCATTTACAACTATGCCATAAATATCCTTAAAACCTAAAGACATTCCTCCCCTAACAGTGAGCGCCAAAGGTAAAGGTCCGAGATTCACTTGCAAATAAGCATTAATATGAGGAATAGGAAGAAGGTCTAAAGATTTTGATAATGATTCATAATCATTTTGTGTAGATTTTTTTATTTTTTCAGCAGAATATAAAGGCACATCACTATATAAATTAATTCCAAAACTTCCTATAGGTGTATGCATTGGTATAAGAAGACCTGTATTATTACCAGAGGCCGCATTAAAAGCTGTTTTCTTTTTTAAAGCATTAATAACTAAGGTTGCACTTCCTTGCTGCATATTTGCAAGTTCCAAAAAACCTAAAGTTGTTCCTACTAATAATATTACAGATTCATTTGTAGTAGTATCAAGAATTTTCTCTGGATTTTGAGCTATAGTAATAAGCTCTCCAAATGTAAATGTTTTTATGCCGTCATCAAAAAGCTTATTCATCTGCTTGCTGTTTATTAATATTTCTAATGCTGATTCAGGTATATCTTTGTAGATTCCTGTTGAGTTTATATATTCATTAATAAAAGTTCCATAATCAACACTAGGTATTGCAGGCGGAAAAAACTGCGAAAATAAATTAAACGAATTAAAAAAAGCTAATGTAAATATAAACAATAATCTCTTCATTAAAAAATCCATAACTTAAAGCTCAAAAGTATAATGTGTAACAGCCTCGTCAGGATAAAAATAATTATTTCCTTTATCTTTTATCATCTTTAACATATCAGCTATTGCTTTATAATATAAATAATAATAATTATATTGTTTATAAATCTCAATATTTTCTGCTGTTTTAAGCATATCATAATATTGCTTTGAAAGATTTAATGATGTTTCATACTGATTATCTATTTGAAAGACTCTATCATAATCCACCAAACGAACTATTTTATTATTGAAAGTAAATAAATCAGCCCCTCCACTCTGCCAGCCTATAACAGAGTTTATTTCATTATTAGGTATAACACTAACCCAATCAGATTCCTCTGCTTTATCAGGATTTACAGAAGAAACCTGCAATTGATAAGCACCAGACTTTTTAATATGCTCTTATGTAATTGTAAAATTAGTTTCTAATCTATCTGCAGCTTCTTTAATTTCTTTGATAGGCGGAATAGGATATGTAGCGTTAAAAGTTCTGTAATATCTTCCATTTAATTCTGTATATGAAGGCTCTAAAGGTGTAGCATCTGGAGAATTATATCCTCCCATAACATTTTGTGATTTATAAGAAGCGAGAATAACATCACTTGTTAAAATTTTTAAATAATCAGAAGTTGGCTTAATATCTTCTTTCCAATTTACTCCATCTTCTGATGAAAAATATTTATCTGTATACACATATTTTCCCTTTTGTTGCCATAAATTTCCATCATATTCATAAACACTATTTCCAAAATTAGCTTCACATAAATAAAGCTTATTCTCATCAAAAGCAAAATGATTAACATAAAGAAGTTTTGTACCATTATAATCAGGGAAATAATTTGTAGTCCAATTTTTAGCATCACTCATATCTTTACCATAATCAATTGTATAATATTCATTTGCATAAAAATCAAAAGAAGGGTCACTTGGGTCTTTATATCCATCAGGATACTCATCTAAAATATTTTTAAATCCTTTATATAAAAATATTTTTCCTTTATAATAAAACATAAAATATTCTATTACATTCAATCCATATCTTCCTAAAAAATTAGGTTCTATATGATTCGTATTAGGCATTTTATAAGTTTTTGTAGTTTCAGTTACAGTATCACGCCAATTTATTAAATCATCAGATTCCATGTATCTTTTATGTTCAATAAAATTCTTAACAACAACAAATATATCCTTAAGGCTAAAATCTATATTTCCTTTTATAAAATTTTTATCTTCTGTATAATCAAAATCTGTAGTAGTATATGCAAGAGAGATAATTTTAACTTTATTAGCCTCTATTATTAATTGGTCTGAGATTAAAAAAAGCCAATATTGTTTTGAATCTAATACTGTATCTTTTGGCGAAGTATATATTTTGCTTATTGTACTGCCATCATTACCTATTTTTAATAATGCACCTTTTCCTGTAGGAGTAAGTTTTTTAGTATCAGCATCATATTCATATTGATTAGTAGCTAATACATACCATTCATTTTTATATTTAAATCTTTTAGAATATCCTCCAAATACTGTATTATCAGGAACTATTTCTGGAGTAACTTTTATTGGTTTTTCTTCTACTTTATCTGGAGGGGTTGGAATTGGAGTTGGGATTGGATAATCTGGAACTTCACTTATATTAGGAAATGCTGTTGGAGGAGGTATATAAGCAGAACTTAATAAATTTATTTTTTTGCAAGATACTATTAATATCAAAACAAAAAATATAAAAGCTATTTTTTTTTATCATATCCACCCCAAAATAAAAATGATACTAATATATTATACTATATTAATATCATTTTCAAACAATTTTTTATTTAAATATAAAATTATAATTGTATTAAAAAATTATAAACTCACTCTTTTAGAAGCATCATCAATATCAAGTTTATAAAGCTCATCAACAAAAGCAACTGCAAAACTAGCAGGAGCATCAGCTTTTTTTGAAGCTTTTTCACCAGCTGAAGCCATTATACACATAGCAGAAACAGCAGCAATTAAAGGCTCAGCAACAGCAATCATAGCACCAGTTATAGCAGTAGATGTACAGCCCATACCGGTATTAACAGGCATTAAAGGAGACCCTCCGCTTACATATAAAACTTTGTTTCCGTCTGTTATAATATCAGTCTCTCCGCTTATGCTTACAACTGTATTATACTCTTTAGCTAAATATTTTCCTGACTCTAATGCCATATTAACATTAGCACTGCTGTCTACTCCTTTAGTTTTTATGCTCTCACCGGCAAGCACCATTATTTCAGAAGCATTTCCACGTACAACTTTAGGATTATAGTTTTTTATTATATCAATAGCAGTTTTAGTTCTTAACTTTGTAGCACCTGCTCCTACTGGGTCAAGTACAAAAGGAACATTTTTTTTATTAGCTATCTCGCAAGCCTTATGCATAGCCTCAATAGAAGTTTTTGTTAAAGTTCCAATATTAACAACAAGAGATGAAGCAATAGAAAGCATATCTTCAAACTCTTCTTTCTCAAATGTCATCACAGGAGAAGCTCCAACGGCAAGCGATGCATTAGCTGTAATTTGCATAACAACATAATTTGTAATGTTATGCACTAATGGAGATTTAGCTTTCATATCTGTAATTGCTTTAAGTATTTCATTTTGTAAAGTATTCATTTTATTACTCCTTAATATTTTTATAATAAATGTTTTAACTGCACTATAAATATTAAAGTTAACTATACATGCAGCTAATTACTCATCATTACGTAAAATCAATATTATAATTACTAATTATTATTTATATTTTAGCAAAGCATATAAAAGTTTATTAAGTATATAACTATATTTTGTCAAAATAATTTTCTTAGTTTTATTATTTGTGGGGACTAGCCCCCCACACCCCCACTTCTTTTGCGACCGAAAGGAGTACCTTTAGGTATGCCACAAAGAAGCAAAAAGACTGCATTTTTAGGCTATATCCTATATTTAATAGGCATGTTTTTAATATAAAGTTCTAGCAATTGCGTTTTTTGCTACTTTGACGAAGTCCGCAGAGCGTGTGCGACAAAAAAGTAGATAAAATTTATATAAAGTGCATCAGTTGACAAACTTAAAAATTTTCAGTATATACATAAAATTTTTCTTATTATTTTCCACTACGCTCTAGGCTATATTAAAAATAAATATGCAAAAGGCACTGCCAATATCAAAGAAAATATTATTCTCTCTATCCATATAACTATAATATCTCTTATCCTTATTGGAATGTCGGTAGCAAGCATACAAGGAATAGGTGCAGCAAAATAAAGTATCTCAGAAACGCATACTATAGCTATTACACTTTTAGCTAATTGACTTGAATCCATGATAATGCTTGAAGAAGAAAACATCTCTACTATTGTTATAGAGCAAGCCTTAGCAACCGTATAAGCCTCATCTCCTAATCCTAGTAATTTTGTAAAAGGTAAAAATATATAACTAACAAAATCAAATAAAGGTGTATAATTAACAATTAATAACCCTATAAAAGTTATAGCCATAAAATTAGGCATTATCGATATTGATATCAATAAACCATCTTTAAGATTCTTTAATATATTATCCAAAAAATTATTTTGTTTGTCAGCAACCTTTACGCCTTCATCTAATGCCTTACTAAAAATATTACCTCCTGTAAATTTAGGTTCTTCAATTACATCTCTATTCAAATAGCCTTTATCCGATTTACTTCTTAATGGATAAAGTCTTACTGTAATTGCTGTAACTATGAATGTTATAGCCAAAGTTCCCCAAAAGTATATATTCCATTTATCTATGATGCCCAGAGTTTTGGCAACAACAACCATAAATGTAGTTGATACTGTGGAAAATCCTGTAGCTATTATGCATGCCTCTTTTGTAGAATAGTAACCCTCTTTATAAACTTTATTAGTAATGAGAAGTCCTACAGAATAACTTCCTATAAAAGAAGCTAAAGCGTCTATCGATGACATACCCGGAGTCTTCCAAATAGGACGCATTATATAACGCATAAATATTCCAACAAAAGCCATAAGACCATAATCAATAAGAAATGATAAACATACTGCCCCTATTGGTATAAGAACTGCAACCTGTGTTAATAATCTATAAGAAAAAGGAAGCATATTGGGTTTATGAAAGTCAGCAGGACCTAACTTAAAATAAGCCATTATAACAAATGGTATTGCCAAAAGTTTAATAAATGAAAATACCATTTCTGTTTTATTTTTATTCCAAGTCTTACTTATAAATGGATATACTCCTCCAAACATTGTAATTATTATACCGTAATAAGGTTCAACAAATGGTATTTTTCTTATAAGACTTACTAAATGGTCTATAGGTATTGATTTTACACCATTAATATTTATGGTGATAAAAAACATAAAAACGCCTATAGCACTAAAAATAATAAATTTGAAATATGATGACTTACTGTATTTAATATTAGATAAATCATTATTTTGTAAAACAGTTTGTGAATTTGAAACATTATTCATAAAAATTTCCTTATAAATCAATTATTTACAGAAACCTTAATGAAAAATAATGAGTGCATAAAAATAAAAAAACGAGACCAATTTAAGAAAACTGATCTCGCATTTTTATACAAAATTATTTCCCTACACTGGCATTATCCAACAGGTTATAAGGGTCTAAGTTTTTTCAACTTACTCTCAGCCTTTCAAAGCTCCCCAAATATAATCTCTATATTATTAATATTTTTGGAACATTCTAGATGAACCTCCGCAAGTTTCACATGTCTCTGGGAATTTATCAATATAAATGTTTCCGCAGTTAGGACATAAATATAAAGAGATTTCAGTATTTGTATTTAAAAACTGAGCTTTAATTAACTCAAATAATTTAGCATGTTCTACCTCTACCTTACCAAGTGAAGTAACTGTTGAGCTTACTAATTTATTTTGTTGCTCTAGCATAACCTCAGCTAATTGAGGATACAAAATAGTAGATTCGTATACTTCCCCTTTAATAGCTACTTCTAAATTACTTTTATCATCTGCAATTTCAACATCAAGTAATTGAGGGACAAACTTAGTCATATCTAAGGAACTTCTTAATGCTAACTTTCTCATTTTTTCAGCATGTATTCGCTCTGCTAATGCTGTAGTAGAAAATACTTTTTGAACAGCCGGATTTTTAGATGCCTTAGAAAACTGAGAATATTTATTAGCAGCATTAGATTCCCCTTGAAAAATAGAAAATAAAACTTCTTCAAGAGATTTTACAGCCATATAAATAACTCCTTCAAAATAGTATTTAATATTTTTTAATGTGTTCATAAAAAAATATTTCTTTATGAAATATATTACATTTAACAGAAAAAAATATCAAGTGCCTAAATAATTATAATTTTATATTATAAAAAATATATTTTAATAAAATTTGATTATTAGAATATATATAAAACATTTAATAAAATAAGAAAGAAAATAATAATTTATAATAGCTTGACTTAATATTTCTTTACAGTTAAAATAAAAAAACTTTAAAAAATAACATAATAAAATAAAAGTAGTAAATAGATGAACAATAATGATAAGATAAGAATCATACCTTTAGGCGGCGTACAAGAAATTGGTATGAATATGACTGTTATAGAGTATGGAGATGAAGTATTAATAGTTGATTGCGGATTTATGTTTCCTAAATATCATATGCTTGGTATAGATTATGTAATACCTGATACTTCATATTTGGAAGATAAAAATATAGTTGGATTAGTATTAACTCATGGACATGAAGACCATATAGGAGCTATACCTCATTTCTTAAGAAAATTTCCTGATATACAAATTTATGGTTCAAGATTAACAGCAGCATTTTTAAGAGCTAAATTAAATGACTATAAAAATGAATATAAAGATGTTAATATTTATGAATTAGAGCCTAGAAATAAAATTAAAATAGGAATGAACTTTGATATAGAGTTTATAAGAGTTAATCATAGTATACCTGACGGTGTTGGTGTTGCTATCACTACTCCTCTTGGTGTTATAATACATACAGGAGATTTCAAAGTTGATTTAAATCCTACTACAGATAAGTTTATAGACCTTTATAAGTTTGCGGAATATGGTGAAAATGGTGTTTTGCTTCTTTTAGCAGATTCTACAAACTGTCATAAAAATGGTTTTTCTATGAGTGAGAGCGTTGTTCAAAATACAATGACGCCTCTATTTGCATATGAAGACGGTATGATAATTGTTGCTGTTTTTGCAAGCAGTATTGAGAGAATACAGGATTTGGTAACTGCTGCTAAGATTAACAATAAATATGTTGCTTTTTCTGGAAGAAGTTTACTTAAATATACAAAGATAGCACAAGAGATGGGATATTTAAATCTATATGATATAGTGATACCTATAGATAAATTAAACAGATACCCAAGAGAAAAAATTGTATGTATCACAACAGGAACGCAGGGAGAGCCTTACTCTTCTCTTTCATTGATAGCTGCTGAGGCTCATAAGCATATAAAAGTAGAAGACGGAGATATGGTAATATTTTCTTCTAGTGTTATACCTGGTAATGAAATGTCTGTTACAAGAATGATTAACAATCTCTATGACCTTGGAGCTAAAATGGTTGGTGAGGATAAAAAACTTCTTCATGTATCTGGGCATGCTTCAAGTGAAGATTTGAAACTTATGTACAGACTAGTAAAACCAAAATACTTTATACCTATTCACGGAGAGAAAAGACATTTAATTAGTCATATAAAATTAGTAGAAGAGCTTAATGGGCTTAATTCTAAAGGTTTTCTGCTTTATAATGGTAATGTGCTTGAAATAGATAGTTCCTTAGAAGCAAAAATCGCTGAGCCTATAGAGATAAGAAATATTTATGTTGATGGTAAGGGTGTTGGAGATTTGGAAGATAGCATATTCTTCGATAGAGAACAATTATCATTAAACGGTGTTGTTGTTGCTAATGTAGTTGCCAAAAAAAATAAAACTGGAAATTATGATATAAACATAGATATAGAAAGTAAAGGTTTTACATATAATGGAGCAGAAAAATCTTCTATAATAACTAAAAACGAAGAGCTTATTAAAGAAGGTAAAAACTCTGCAACAGAAGCAGTTAGAAAATTACTTAATAGAAATAAAAGAACACCTTCTACTATTAAATATGAAGTGCGTGAAGCTTTAAGAAAGAAGTTTATACAGATAATAGGAAGAGAGCCTGTTATATTCGTATCACTTTATATAGATAATGTTTATATAGAGGTAGAAGAAAATAATACAGAGGAGGAAATATGTACGAACAAGACAACCAAGAGCAAGAAAATAATACACAAGAAGAAAGTAAGGAATATACAAATAGCAACAAAGAAACCGAAAAAAAAGAAAATAAAGAAAGCAAAAGATTTATAATATTTTCTTTATTAATACTAATTTCTATAATCATAGGTATTATTTCTGTATTCAGTAAACCTCAAAATAAAATTGCATCTGTTATTATAAAAGGAAAAGAAGCTAATATTAATACTATACAAAATAAAGAAGGTATTGCTATTATAGATTTGGTAGGCGTAATATCGCATGTGGCAAGAAAAAATTCACTTGGAATAGAAGAAAAATCTGTAACAGAAAAATTAATTGATGACTTTGAATATTATATGAAAGATGATAATGTAAAAGCCATAGTATTACAGGTAGACAGCCCAGGAGGAGCTTTAACTTCTTGCGAAGAGGCATTAAAATATTTACAGGAATTAAAGAAAAAATATCCAAAGCCAATAGTAGCTTCATTTAGAAGTATGGCAGCAAGCGGAGGATATTATATTTCTATGATAGCTGATAAAATATATGCCAATGAATCAACACTCACTGGAAGCATAGGCGTAATATCTCAGTTTGTTAATGTATCTAGCTTAATGGACAAATATGGAATAAAAATGTATACAATAAAAAGCGGAAGAAATAAAGATTCATTATCTCCGTTTAGAGAGCCTAGAGAAGATGAACTTGCTTATTGGCAGGATATGACTTATGAGTTTGTAGCTCAATTCACTAATGTTGTAGAGACTGCAAGAGGAGACAAAATTAAAGGCAATAGAGAAGATTTATTTGACGGAAGAGTATTTAGCGGAAAAAGAGCTTTGGAAGTAGGTTTAATTGATAATATTGGTACACTTAAAGATGCAATAAAAGATGCTGCCGAAATGGCTGAAATAAAAGATGAAGAGCCTTATATTATAAAAAGACCGGAAAATAAAAACTTTATAAACCTAATATTATCAAGCATGCCTTTTGTTTATAAACCACAGGCTTTGATACCTTATGAGGAATTAATAAATACTAAATATGTAGGTGTTCCTATGTATATTTATCTTCCTAATTATATTGGAGAGTAAAATGAAAATATACGAAGCTATATATTATTATTTACTATCTCCTAAAGAGGCTATAAAAAAAGATTTAAAATTAGAGTATGCTTTAATAATATATTTAATAGCATCTATTAGTATATCAATATCAGCTTTAATAACTATTGGAACTAAAACTTCTGTATTAAAATTATTAATACTTGTTTTTGGAATATCTGCTTATATTGCAATATCAAATATACTAAAAATAGCTATTATTAATTTAACTACTACGCTTTTAAATATATCTAATGAAAACTATATTAAAAAATTTATAAAGAATTATTTTGCTATATATGGAATATTTATTTTTATTTTACCAATAAGCTTAATTTTTATAAAAAGTTCTGCCTTATTTTTTATACAGTCTATTAGCTTTATAATATTTCAAATATATTATTTTTTTATATCATATTATAATATAAAGGAATCTTTTAATATAAATAGCTCATCAAAAGCATTTATAATTTTACTTTCTCCTATTATAATAGATTATTTAACATATATATCTTTAATTATATTAATATTTGGGGTTTTTATAAATAGTTTATAATTTATTGTTATGAAGAAGATAAAGAAATATATTATATTAGAAGCTATAGGTCCTTTTATAGCAGGAGTGCTTTTTTTTACATTTATATTTGTAATACAGCTTTTACCAGAATTATTTAAGCTTATATTAAACAATGGGGCACCTATATGGACTTCTTTAGAGATATTTGTTTATATGCTTCCATTTAACGTAGCAATCACTATACCAATGTCTATACTAATGGCTGGCATTATGGGGTATGGAAGACTTTCTTCTGATAATGAAATAATAGTAATGCGTGCTTTAGGTTTTTCTCATATGAGAATATATGCACCTATTATTATACTTGGATTTTTTACTTTCTTATTTTCTTTGTTTTTTAATAATGTTGTAATGACTGAATCAAATTATAGATATAGGGCTTTATTTTCTTATATTATTAATATAAGACCTTCTATAGCAGTTGGTAAATTAGAGTTTGCTTATATATCAGATATTAATTTATCGATTGGGGCATACTATAGTGATAATAACGGAATGTCTAATGTTGTTATTTATGATGGTAATTCTCAGGCTAGAAGAATTATTACTGCTAAAAGCGGAAAGTGGAAAAACAATGAGGCTAATTCTAAAGTTATAACATTAACTCTATATGACGGAATAGTTCAAGAGATGCCTGTATACGGATTTGTAAGCAATGACTTTACGGTCTTTGATGCTATGGATATTAATATAGTGAGGAATGTCAGTAAATTAAATGACCATGAAAGAGGGCTTAGAGAAATACCTGCATGGGAGATAAGAAAAAAAATTAATAATACTTTATCTAGCTCACTTGAAACTGTAACAAATCAAATAAGTAATATGATATTAATGGCATATTCAAACTCATTTATAACTAATATAGACGGCACAACAAACATAATATTAACAAATGCAAATGTATCTCTTAGCTCTTTTTCAAATACATATGTAACAACAAATTATGCTGAACTGGATAGATTAATAAAAACTGCTGAAAAAGAATCTGTGCCATATTTTTATTACGTAGAGTTTCATAAGTTTATATCAATACCAGCTGCTTGTTTGTTTATGGTATTTATTGGAGCTCCTTTGGGTATAGTTGGTAAAAGAAGCGGAAGAGGATTTGGATTTGGTCTTTCTGTAATAGTAGTAGTAGTATATTATATATTAATTACTGTAGCAGAAATTATAGCAGGAAACAGAAAAGTGCCTGGATTTGTTGCTATGTGGTTTCCAAATATAGTATTGGCCGTCATAGGAGGATTTCTTATGATACGCTCATTCTTTAGTAAAGGAAAATAATAATATAGTTATTATAACTTAAAAATATTTAATAAATTATTTTTTATAATAATAAGATTTGCTATAATAGATGCTTTGATAGATGTATATTTTTTCATTCTTATAAAAAGTAAAAGAAATTCAATTAGTAATATTTTTTATATATTAATGTGTTTTATAAAAAATATAATATATAAAAAAAGGAATAGATTATATATTAATCTACTCCTTTTTATAATATTTATAAAACTTTTAAGGTAATATAAATCCAGATTCCTCTTCACCAAACATATCTCTATAATTAACTCTCACCTTTAATGACCTATACTGACCTTTTTCTAAATTATTTTTAAAGCTATTGAAATAAATAAAATATCTTCCAAAATTAATATTTTTTATATTCATAAGTTCATTAGCATAATTAATAGAATTGTCAGCATTTATACTATAGCCATAAGTAGATTTAGTCATTAAATCATAGAAATAATTTGTTTTATTAACTCCAATATAAACTTGATTTAATGAAACAGCATTATTTTTAGCATAGTTATATAGGTCTGTAAAATCCATCATAGAAAATACAGTATCATCAGGGTCGCTTACCGAGAAGTTAATGATAGCAGTCTTCTTAAAACTATTTGCAGAAAGTCTAATAGCCTCATAATAAGCATTATCTAAAGCTGATATACCGCCTACAAATCTAAAATTATTAGCATTTTCTAATATTCTTAAATTAGCAGCAGAATATCCGTCAGATTTATAAACCTCATCATTATAATGTATAACCATTACTTCATCATTATTAGTTAAACTCAAAGTAAAATTACTAATCTCTTCTTTTATTCTACTTTCATAAGGTTTAGCAGCAGCACTGTCTTCAATAAGGAATATAAACCTATACTCATGAAGCTCCGGAGCATCATACATTCCAACTTTAGCGTATATATTATCATTTTCTATAACCTCAAAGTTCTCAGCAGTAAGACCAACAATAGGATTAGTAAGTCTATCGCGTACAGTTACAGAAGCAACAACAACAGGATATTTATTTAAATATTCTCTGTCAATAAATACATCTAAATTAGCATAATACTCTTCTTTTCTTGTATAAACATCTATTCTTCCAGATAAAAAGTCTGTAAGATAAATACTCTTATTAGCATCTTCAGTTACAGATGTAGGAGTAGCAGTATATCTCTCAGAATTATTAAACAAAGTAAAAATATCATTATTTATATCATAATAATACACCCTGCTTCCATCAGCTATAAACAAATTTCCATCAGAAGCAAAAGATAATCCTCTAGGCTCATTAAATAAATCATGTTTAATAGTAGAAATATAATTGCCATTTAAATCGAATTTCTGTACTCTCTTATTACCCATATCCGCAACATAAATATAATTATTATCAACAACTATACCCGCAGGAGAAAAGAACTCTCCCTCATTCTCACCCATCTTTCCAAAACTATCTAAATAATTTCCATTAACATCAAACACTACAATTCTATTATTTCCAGTATCAGATACATATAGCCTTCCTCCATTATCAGCATATAATGAAGAAGGACCAAGCAACTGACCATTGCTTATGCCAGTGTTTCCTATATTTGTAATATAATTTCCGTTATTATCATATTTAAATATTTTATCTCTTTTAGTGTTTGCTATATATATATATCCGTCATTATCAATAGTGAATCCTCTAGGATTTTCTAATTTCTCATAAGGATAAACTCTTGTTACAAACTGTATAGCCTTTCTCCACCAACTATTTTGCTGCTCTTCCAATCTTTTACCATTTGATATTTTTCTTATTAAGTTTCCGTTTACATCAAATTGCTTTAATGAAGAATCGCTATAATCTAATACATACAAAGTACCGTCTTGAGCCATTTCTATTTGTATAGGCTGATTAATATTTTTTAAGAAATTAGCATTTGTAGAGAAGTTTTTAAGATAAATAAAATTGCTTAAAGTATCTTTAGTCTCTTCGGCAACATTTGCAGTATAATATTTATTAATTTTAGAAAGTATTATAGGGTCTTGATATCCCATTCTAGTAATATTCATCCATTCGTTAATAGCGAGATTCATATATCCAGCCTTATATAAAGCTCTGCTATACCAATATCTAATAAACTTATCCATTGGATTTGTATTAAGAGAAGTTCTAAAGCTAGCTATTGCTGCATCATAACGTTCTTGATTATAATAATGTACACCTCTGATTAATTCTCTGTAGGAGTCGTAGCTATCTGTGTTTACATAATACGGGGTTTTGTCTAAGGGGTATGAAAGCGATACAGTTACAAAAAAAATAACCATAAACGCTAGAAGTTTTACTCTCATAAATCCTCTTTTTTTTAGTTTATTTTATGGTTTTTAAATAAATTATATTATAATAATAAAATAATAATGATAACAAAGCCCACTATCGGGATTGAACCGATGACCCTCACCTTACCATGGTGATGCTCTACCTGCTGAGCTAAGTGGGCACTTTTTCATTTTTATTATAAAATTACAGACTAAAAAAGTCAAGCAAAAATAATATGTTTACTTTATATAGCCTATAATATTTTTAACATAATTTTTAGTTTCATCTATATTAGGTATTCTTTGTAATTTATCTACCAAAGAAGGACCCGCATTATAAGCAGATAAAGATAAATCTAATCTGCCGTCATATCTATTTAGCATTTGTGATAAATATTTAGTACCAGCCATTATATTAGTATAAGGGTCTTTAAGCATCTCTTTATCAGTTACTCCAAGACCAACTCCTGTAGAAGGCATTATCTGCATTAAACCAATAGCTCCCTTGTGGCTAACAGCATTAGGCATATAATTTGATTCTTGCTTTATAACTGCCTTAATTAAATCTTCAGGTACAGAATATTTAGTAGAAGCTTCTTTAATGATATCATCATAAGTTGATGGGAAAGATGCTTTTTTATAGGCATTTAAAGCTTTAGAAAAACTATTGCTGGCATCATCATACACACCAAAAGAAATTTTACCATTAAATGCATCGTTATTACTAGTATTTATTTTTTTATTGCTTGCTTCTACAGTTGCTGCAACATTATCAGTTTTATTTATATTATCTAATTGACTATTATTTTTTACAGAGTTTTCTGCCATAGCTTCATTTAAATGCTCAGAAAAAGGCTTTGTAGGAGGAGTTGTATTAAGCGGAGCAAAACCTAATTGATTAAATCTCTCTTGAATCTCCCCTATTCTAACATGTATTCTTTGTACTGCCTCTATCATAAAAAAATCCTTAAATTATTTTAATTGACATAATAGTCATTTTTCCATTCATCTAATTTAGACTGCTCTTCTTTATTCATTAATTTTTTATATTCCAATAATTTTTTCTCTTTCAATATTTCAACAGCCCTTCTCTGTCTAGTAGCCTCTTGTAAAACATTCTGTCTTTTTCTAAGCTCAATTCCTATTTCAGACATCTTTCTATCATGTATTGCCATTTGAGAGTTTAAAGCAAGCATATATTCTCCCAAATAAATACTCATATTAATCATCTCGCTAGTGTCTTCAATAGAGTCTACTATTTTTATACCGTCATTTATTTTTAAAATGCAATTATCTTTACCCTCTTTTTCTTTGTTATATAAAGCAGAAACCTCCGCAACTTCAGCCTGTTTTTTTTTCTCTATGTTTTTTCTAAGTTTATATAAAGGCTCAAGTTTAAAATCAAATCTCTTCATAATCTTCTAACACTTAAATTATAATATTACAACACTCTCTTCCTGTTTAACATTATCGGAAATTTCTTTATAGTCATTTGCACTTTTTACATCGCCATTATTAAGTAAATCCTCTTCTATTTCATTTTTAGAATAAAACATAGAAAGCAGATTTTCTTTACTGTCTGCAAAACTAGAAAGCTCATACATATCCTGCTGTAAATACCTATCCATCAAAGGTTTATATTCTATAGCCCTATCAACTTCAGGCATACTTCCCTTAGCATAACCACCAATCATAATAAGCTCTTTAACTTCATTATAATCAGCACTCATTTTCAAAAACTCTCTAGCAGCTTTTTTATGCATATTAGAAACAACTTCATTCATAATCCTAGATATGCTTTTATTTATATCAATAGCAGGGAAATGTCCTCTATTAGCTAAATCTCTAGATAAAACAATGTGTCCGTCTAATATACCTCTCACAGCATCAGTAATAGGCTCGTCCAAATCATCACCTTCAACCAATACATTGTAGAAAGCTGTAATTGTGCCTTTTGAAGAAGTACCAGTTCTCTCTAATAATTGTGCTAATTCTGAAAAAACACTAGGAGTATATCCTCTTGTAGTAGGAGGCTCACCTCTAGAAAGCCCTATCTCTCTTTGAGCTAAAGCAAAACGAGTTACAGAGTCCACCATAAACATAACATCTTTGCCTTGGTCTCTAAAATATTCAGCTATTGTAGTAGCAGTATATGCAGCACGCACTCTTAAAAGCGGAGCATCATCGCTAGTAGCAACAACAACTACACTTCTTTTTAAGCCCTCTTCTCCAAGGTCTCTTTCTATAAAATCTAATACCTCTCTTCTTCTCTCACCAATTAATGCAATAACATTAACATCAGCATTAGTGTTTCTAGCTATCATAGATAAAAGCGTAGACTTACCAACACCCGTACCGCTCATTATAGCCATACGCTGACCCTTGCCAACGGTAAGAAGCCCGTCTATAGCACGCACCCCTGTTTGTATATTCTTTTTAATTCTTGGTCTATTTAATGGATTTACAGAAGTATGATTTATAGGTATAGGAGTTTCATAAAACTTATGTCCGCCGCCGCTTAAAGGCTTACCCATACCATTTAATACAGTACCTAAAATCTTCTCAGAACAAATAATAGATAAAGGCTTATCAAAAGAATAAACCATATTTCCAAAAGTAATACCGTTTACACTTCCATAAGTAGAAAGTAAAACATCTTGATTTCTAAACCCTATAACTTCAGCATCTATATATGTATCATCATTTTTGTATATACGGCAAATATCTCCAAGCTTTGCAAAAGGACCTTCACTCACAACAAGAGAACCTATAACCTCTTTTACCTTACCGCAAAACTTGAGCATTGCAACATCATCAACAACCTTTCTGTATTTGTCAAAAGAGTCATGTATCTCTCTAAAAGAATGCTCTCTCTCACCCTCTATTTTTCCGCCTTCAAACATAAATAAACCTTTTTATATATAGTAGTTTTTTCTTAATAATTAAAATCCTTTTATAGGCTCTACTTCTTTTATAGCAGTTTCTATTTCATTTAATTGAGTGTTAATTCTAGCGTCAATGTCGCCGAAATCAGTTTCTATCATACAACCGCCCACATCAACATTAGGGTCTTCTAATACAGTAACACCCTCAATCTTGTCAAGCATCTGATAAAACTCATCTTTATGCCTTGCAGAAATCTCTAAATCATCAATATTTACTCTTATAGTGATTTTAGTTCTTCCTTTAATTCTTCTTAATGCCTCTTGAATATTCCTTATTACTATACCCTTGTCTTTTTCTGTGAGCATTTTTACTACTCTCTTAGCAATAAGTATAGCAACTTCTATAAGCTGAGCTTCTGCTGTATCTATTATTTCATTTCTCTTATTAATAGTTTCAGCTAATATCTTTTTTAACTTTTCATTAAGTTTAGTTAAATCATTATTGCCGTCAGCAAAAGATTTTTCAAAGCCTTCATCATAACCTTTAGCATATCCTTCTTTGTATGCAGCTTCTTTTATAGATTCAGACTCATTTTGTATTCTTTCTTTTTCAGCATTAGCATCTTGTATAATTCTTGAAGCATCTACTTTAGCCTGTTCAGACATAATATGAACTTCATTTTGCTTAGCTTTAAAAATTTCAAAAGCCTGATTTTTAGCATCTTCTATAATTCTCTGAGCCTCATCAGCAGCCTTTCTTCTCATGTCTTTTAAATCTTCTTCCCACTGAGCTCTAAGTCCAGCAATCTCTGCCTCAATCTCCTCTATAGAAGGACCATGATACTCTTCTTGCTCTTCAAAATCTATCTCCTCTTGAAGCTTATGATGAGGTACAGCTATATTAACTTTTTGAGTAAGTTCAACAATACTTTTAGCCTTAAAAACCTTTTCTGGCATAATTAAAACTCCTAATTAATAATCAAAATAAATACACATCAAACAACCATTTCATCTTCACCAGCACGAGCCACAACAATGTCTCCCTGCTCTTCAAGCTTACGAATGATATTAACTATCTTTTGCTGAGCTTCTTCAACGTCTTTAAGACGAACAGGTCCCATAAAGTCCATATCCTCTTTAAGTAAAGCAGCAGCACGTTTAGACATGTTTCTATAAACTTTATCTTGAGCATCAGAATCAACACTCTTAAGTGCCTTAGCCAAATCACTAGAATCAACTTCACGAAGTACTTTTTGTATAGCTCTGTCATCAAGTAAAACAATATCTTCGAATACAAACATACGTTTCTTGATTTCTTCTGCAAGTTCTGGGTCGTCTTCTTCCAAACTCTCAATAATACTTTTCTCTGTAGATCTATCAACACTGTTAATGATTTCAACTATAGAATCTATACCGCCCGCAGAAGTAAAGTCTTCACTAGCAAGTGTAGAAAGTTTTCTCTCAAGTACCCTTTCAACCTCTCTTAAAACCTCTGGAGAAGTTCTGTCCATTGTAGCAATTCTCTTAGCAACATCAGGCTGTATTTCTGAAGGCAATGCTCCTAATATACTAGCAGCCTTTGGAGCTTCCAAATATGCCAAAATAAGTGCTATAGTTTGAGGGTGCTCACCTTGTATAAAGTTAAGTAAGTGAGCTGGGTCTGTACGGCGTATAAAATCAAATGGTCTTACTTGTAATGAAGAAGTAAGTCTATTGATTATATCGCTTGCCTTTTGGCTTCCAACTGATCTTTCAAGCAAGTCTCTAGCATAATCTATACCGCCTTGAGTTATAAAGTCTTGAGCTATCATCATCTCTTGGAATTCTCTAAATACAGCATCTTTATCGGCAGATTCAATATTCTCAAGTCTAGCAATATCAAATGTGATTTGCTCTATTTCCTCTTCGCGTAAATGCTTGAATATCTCACTAGAAGCTTCCATTCCTAAAGAAACTAAAAATATAGCAACTTTCTGACGTCCGCTTAATACGCGTTGTTTTTTTTCTTTTTCATTAGTAGCCGCAGCCATACTTAAACTCCTATTAAAATTTATAACTCAATATTTTTATTTACTTATTTATCGTCTGCCATCCAAGTACGTAGCAATTGAGCAACATCCTCTGGTCTCTCATGACTCACTCTTATAACCTCTTCCATTAATTTCTTACGAGCTGCATCTTCTAAGTTAATCTCACTCATAGGCTCTTCATTAGCATTCATCATAGCCTGTCTGCGCATTTCCATTTGCTTACGTTCAAGCTCTTCTTCTCTAAGTCTGCGTCTTCTAGCAAGCTCTTTCTGTATAGATCTGATTATAAGCACTAATATAAACAATGCTAATAATCCTATCATAGAAATTATAAGAACTCTCTTTATAAAGTTATTTCTTAATAATTTAGCATCTTCTGCATTAAATCTATCCCAATGGTCAAACTGAATATGTGTTACGCTTACTTGGTCTCCTCTTTTTAAGTCATATCCTATAGCAGCTTGTACTAATGCTGTAACATTTTTTATCTCATCAGCAGTTACTGGGTGATATTCTCTTAAATAGCTAGAACCATTAGTTATTATAGCATTACCATTAGCATCATAAACCTTTGTCCATCTTCCGTCTAAAGCAACAGCAGCTGATATTTTACCTATCTGATAGCTTCCTTTCTTTATAGCCTCATATCTTTTACTTAATTCATAGTTATCTTGGCTATCTGTTTTTGTATATGTTTGCCATCTGTCTGTTTTATCTTTATATCCAGGAGGAACATTCTCTTCTGCACCAGCTGCTCCTTGAGGTATAAATTGCTGACCTTTCCAATCTTCTGTTACTGTACGGCTTGATACTTGAACTTTGTTTGTAAATTGGCTGTCATCATAAGGTGTTGCTGGGTCATCTTCTTTAAGTATTATAGGAAGTACTAAATTATTTGTTATACTAATATCGTCCCATATAAGCTCTAATGCTATTGTTGTTTCTACTCTGTTTGTATATATTCTTCCTAATGTTTGTCTTATTTTGTTTTCTATCTTCTTTCTTTCTCTATCAACTATTTTTAACTCTTCTTGAGCTACTTTTAATTTTAAGTTAGCAGCTTCATCTGTAAAATCAGTTAATACATAGCCTGTACTGTCTGTAATTGTTACAAACTCAGGCTTTAATTTATCAACACCCATAGCTATTAATTGCTGTAAGCCTCTAACTGTTTTTGGGTCTCTTAAAATTTCTTCTTTAAAAGGCTGAGCTTTGATTACTACTGATGCTGTAACTGGTGAATCTACATCTGTTAAATATTCTTTTTTAGGGAATGCTAAATCAACTGTAGCCTCTTGTACAAAATCTAATTTAGTTAAAAGCTGTGTTATTGCCTTTGTTAATGATCTTCTCTTGTTAATATCCAATTCTGCATCTGTTATACCAATACGAGGAGCATCAAATAATTCCCAACCGTCTACTCCCATTGGCATTCTGCCTTCTTTTACCAATTCTAATTCAGCTTTAGCTTTATCAGCTTCATTATTTAATGTAATAAATCCATTTCTATATTGATACTTTATATTGTTTGCATCCAAAACAGCTATAACATTTCTTGCATCTTCTTGTGTTAATGCATTTTGAAATAATAATGTACCTGCCCTTCTAGAAGTAAAAAATACTGTAGCTACTATTGCTCCCAAAGCAACTACTAATACCCCTATGAGTATTGCTTTTTGTACTTTTGTAGTTTTTGCGAAAATATTTTTTACTTGCCCAATTAATTTATTCACAAAATCCATTAGAATACCACCTTAAAAAGTTCTCTTTATCTTATATCGGATATAGTTATGTTTACTTTATAAAAAAATTATGTTTATTTCCAAATTTTTTATATATTTTATATATTAGTTTACATAATTATTTTTGTCAACAAGTAAACATAATATTTTTGACCCTTTATATTACTTTTTTCACTTTTTAAAGGTTTTGCTATCATTTTTTAAGATTTTTATAAATTAAAGATTTTGTATATAATTTTCAACCAAATCTAAAGCAAATAGCACGCTTAACTCTCTAATATTGTCTCTGTCGCCGTAGAATATATTTTTATAAGCTTTTATGTAATTTTCTGCAGCTATACATACAAATACCAATCCAACAGGCTTATCTTCAGTGCCTCCATTTGGACCAGCTATGCCGCTTATTGCTATTGATATATCACTATTCATTATTTTTTTGCTATTTTCTGCCATTTCTAATACGCACTCTTCACTAACAGCACCATATTTTAATAAAGTTTCTTCTTTCACACCTATCATCTTATTTTTTATTCTATTAGAATATGTTACAAAAGAGCCCTCAAAGCATTCTGATGAACCGCTTACAGATGTTATATAAGAAGAAAAAAGTCCTCCCGTACAAGACTCGGCAGAAGTAATCTTTAATTTCTTTTCAATAAGAAGTTTTACTACATTTTGAGATTTTACTTTTATTCTATCCATAAACATAAATCCTAAACAAAAATAACCTGCACCAAAAACATATATACAACTGTACCTAAACCTATACTAATAAGAACATTTCTTTTAACAATTTGAAAAACAGCTACTACAATTATAGATATTATTTCAGGCAAGCCATATGGGAATTTTATTATATTTATATCTTTTATGCAATATATTACAAGAAGAGCTATCATAGCATAAGGCATTATATCGCCTAAATATTTAATATATCTTCTCTCAGCAATGGACTTTCTTATTATTATAAAAGTCAAAAATCTTAAAATAGCCGTTGCAAAAACAATTATTAATGCAGTTATAAAAAGTTCTTTATTAGTCATTAATTTTACCTTCTTTATGCTTATCAAAATTATAACTAACACTTATCACTATAAATATTAAAATCATAGAAAGCACTATAAATATATTAGTTTTAAATATCAAAATAGGTATAGAACATACAAGCCCTATAATAGCCCCTTTATGATTATTATCACTGTCAAGCCATTGTTCTACAAATATTACAACAAATAAAGCAGTTAAAACAAAATCAAGCCCCTTCGTATTAAATTTAACAATATTGCCTATTAAACAGCCAATCAAAGTACCCAAAGCCCAATAAATATAATCAAAAAAAGAAACAAAGAATAAAAACGCTTTTCTGTTTATATTTTCAGGCATATTTCCGCTGCAAAGTATAGAAAAAGTTTCATCGCTTAAAGAAAATATTAAAAACGGCTTTAATAAGCCAGTCACTTTATATTTGCTTACCATTGATATACCATAAAAAGACATTCTTGAGTTTACTGTTAATGTTAATATAAAAGCATATATAGGATTAAAAGGAGCTAAAAACAAATAATTTATAGCAACATACTGCATACTTCCACAGTAGGCGGCCATACTCATAAACATAGCAAGAAAAGTACTAAAACCCTTTGCCTTCATTAATATTCCATAGGCCATACCTAAAAATAAATACCCTATAAGAACTGGTATAGTCTTTGGAAAAGCATATTTTAATGTAGAAACTAATTCTTCTTTATTCATATTTTTATATTTTTTTAATTATTTATTAAATTATTGAATAGATATCATAATTAAATATAAATTTATGTCAATATTATATTTTTGATTTTATATTTTTTACTTTGTTTTCATCGGTATATTTAACGCTAAACTCAGGCGGTCTTAAACTTGCCCCCATAAATACATTTTCATTTATATATTGCATAACACTTTCAACTGTTTTGTTCGCTGTCATATGATATTCATTTGCTTTAATAGTGTCATTTATATATTCAATATTTCTTTCATTTATTCCGCTTCCTGGCATTATTATTATTTTATCATTATATTTTTCAACCAATTCTTTTAATTTTATTATACCGCTCATAACATTAGCCTCACCTCCTGAAGTGAGTATTCTCTCAAAACCAAGCGATATAATATCCTCACATGCCTCGTTTAAATTAGAACTTACATCTATTGCCCTGTGAAAAGTAGCTTTATTAGTTCCCCATAAATCTAATAATTTAGAGCATCTTTCTTTATCAACTTTTCCTTCTTTAGTAAGTATGCCAAATACTATGCCGTCAATTTTTAATTCTTTCATGAGTTTTATTTCTCTTTTCATTATTTCAAACTCAATATCATTATAACAAAAATCTCCGCCTCTCGGACGCACCATTGCATATATTGGTTTGCTTACCATTTCTCTTGCCAATTGCAAAACACCATAACTAGGAGTTGTGCCTCCTTCAAACATATTGCCGCAAAGCTCAAGTCTATCAGCTCCACCTTTTTCAGCATTAATGCATGATTCTACACTGTCTACGCATATTTCTATTTTTTTATTCATATAAAAATGCCTCTAAAAACATTAAATAAAACATATAAATTATACTAGAAAATTACTAATTGTCAAAAACTATGGTATAAAATTAAATATTTATAAAAAAGAATATTTATTTATTATTAACTTTAACTTTAAAGAATTTTATCTGATATTATTTTTTACATAAAGATTAAAACAATATATAAAGTTATTAAAATAAAAAAATTACACAATAAAAAGGGACTGACAATAATATATCAAGCCCTTTTTTAATGTTATTTCAAAACAATGTAGTTTTACTTAGAATCATTATTTATTTAAAGAAGGTAAATACCAAGTTATACCGCTATTAGCACCAAACGCAATAGGTAAAGTAGTACTTTGATCTTGTAATTTTGGAACACCATTGTTTACATCCATTTCGAAGTACCATTCTAAAGCAGGTATAGGTCTTACATAAACCTCTCCATAAGCAGACCAATATACACTATGTTCAAGTTTGCCTCCTTTTTTTTCCATAATCTTCAACTCTATAACCTATACCAGGTTCAAATATAAAGTTAACTATATCTGTATTTACAGTTAAAGATATACTAGGAAGTATTCTTAAATCATAAGGGTTTCTGTCATAAGCTTCTTGACCAGCAGTTGCCTCAGCAGCACCAGCTACTGTCCAAGCTTTAATATCGCTAGTATAGCTTCCGCCCAAAGTTCCAACTATAGCAGTTTTTCCTTTAGCATCTAAAGCAGAAGCAAAGTCTATTCTTAAGAAAGGATTAACTGTTACATTTTCTATTACTGTATCTAAGAAATGAAGTCTTAATTGGAAGCTAAGATTTTTTGCAGAGTAATTAACTGTACCCTCTTTATATGAATTTTGACCATAATTAAACTCAAATCTTATATAGTTGAAAGCATCTATTCCAGTATAGTATCTTATCTGAGCAGGTATGCTTAAACCAAAATAATCAGTTTTTCCATTATTAAGGTCAGCTTTAGAGCTTATACTTACAGGAACTGCCACTCTTAAATTATTATTTACAGCATTGAATACAAATACAGGTGTATGAGCATCAACATTGCCGCCTGCAGCATTATTATAAGTGTAGTTATAACCAACACCTACTCCAAAACCATCTCCAGTATATCCTATACCGCCGGATACAGTAGCTTCTAAATTTTTATTTCCTTTGGTTGTAAAAATCTGACCTGTCAAACCTGTATTAGCTTTGAATCCAAATGTACCTTTAACTGTTCCATTTCCCAAGGTAAATCCTACCTGATTCATTCTAGCTCTTAACTGATTTCCATGAATGAGGAAAAATAGCCAGGTATTGTCGGCACCATACATACCAAATACAGAACTTGCTGCCAAAACAAATACAGCTGTTACTGTTAATAAAAACTTTTTCATTTTTTACTCCTAATTTTTTAGCTTATATTTGATAGTTTAATAAAATAAAAATTGTAATTCAATTTTTTTATAATTTTTTTTAGATTTTTGATAAAAAATACAAATTTTTTTAGATAAAAATAAAAAATGATTTATTAATAAATATTTAAATTTTATATATAATATAATTGAAACTTGAAATGCTATTTAAAATTACAGATTGTTTTGTTTTTTATAAAGAATGCATAATAAAAAAGAGCTTCTATATATAATGATATATAAAAGCTCTTAATTTTTCATTATTTTTTTAATAACTCTGATACTATCTCATCGAGTTCTTCAGGTTTTACCCTAGGGTCATAACGCCCTACTATATTGCCTTGCCTATCTATTAAAAATTTACCAAAATTCCATCTTATTTTATCAACACCCTCTTCAGTTGGTTTTTCGGTTCTTAAATAAGTAAATAAAGGGTCAGCATTTTTGCTATTAACTTTTACTTTATCAAACAACTTAAAAGTAACGCCGTATTTTTCTTTTCTAAACTCAGCAATTTCTTCAATAGGCTCTTTTGCCTGTCCGCCGAATTGATTACATGGAAAGTCTAATATTTCAAAACCATCTTTTTTATATTTTTTGTATAAATCCTGCAACGCAGAATATTGTTTAGTAAACCCTCATTTAGTTGCACTATTAATTATAAGTAAAACTTTTCCTTCATATTTTTTTAATTTTACATCTTTGCCTTCAGCATCTTTTACTGTATAGTCATATATACTCATCTATTAAACTCCTTATTTAAAAAAAGCATACCTTTAACAAATAAAGATATGCTTAATTTCTAAAATATTTTTTAATTATAAAAGCTCTTTAGCTGCTTTTATTGCTGCTTCATAATCAGGTTCATTAGTGATTTCTGGAACATACTGTACATGTTTTACAACATTGTTTTTATCAAGTACAAATACAGCACGAGTAAGAAGTTTTAATTCTTTTATTAAAGTACCAAATTTCTTACCAAAATCTCTTTCAGCATAATCTGATAATACTATATGTGAATTAGCATTAGCAGCAGCACACCATCTTGCTTGAGCAAAAGGTAAGTCTAAAGAAACTGTTACAACTGTTACACCAGGTAAAGAAGCAGCTTCTTTGTTAAATCTTTTAGTTTGTACATCACATACAGGAGTATCCAAAGATGGTACAGAAGAAATAATTTTTACTGTATCGCCAGCATCTTTTAAAGACCATGGACTTAAATCTGTTTTAACTCCAGTAAAATCAGGAGCTTTAGCACCTTCTACTAATGAAACACCTTCTAAATGTACTTCTCCGCCTTGAAATGTTATCTTCATAATATTTATCTCCTTCAAATTTAAAAATCAAAAAATTTATATTATTTAAAAACTATATATCTTTAAATAAATAAAGTCAATAGATAGAAGCATATTTTTTAGAATATTCTAACATTTATCTATATTTGATAATGCTTCTCTAGCAACTTCAGTATCATCAAAATGAATAGTTTTATCTGGGAATATTTGATAGGTTTCATGACCTTTGCCTGCTATTATCACTATATCATTTTCTTTTGCTTCTTTAATTGCCTCAAATATAGCTTCTTTTCTGTCTATTATTTTTTTGTAGTTAGAATGAGTAAAACCCTTTTCTATATCAGACATTATTTGCTCTATGCTTTCAGTTCTTTGGTTATCTGTAGTTAGTATAGATATATCAGCATATTTTTCTGCAATAGAAGCCATTATAGGACGTTTTTTCCTGTCTCTGTCCCCTCCACAGCCAAATACGACTATCACCCTATTAGGTTTTAATTTTCTAGATTCCACTAATATATTTTCTAAACTATCTGGCGTATGAGAATAATCAACAGCCACAATAAAAGGACATTTATCACCGCTCACTATTTCAAACCTTCCAGAAACCTGAACCTTTCTAATAGCTTTTATTACTTTTTCTATATCTAATTTATATTCATATGCATAAGCTAATACAGATAAAGAATTAACAACATTAAACTCTCCCAAAAGAGATAGCTTTACTTTTGATATAAACTTTCCATTAGCATAAAACTCATATTCACTATATTTTGAGTTTAGAGTTATAATTTTGGCATAATAATCAGCTTTTTCATTTAAGCCGTAAGTAACCATTTTTAAATCTAATTTTTTTATATAATTTTTTATCTCTTTAAAATAATCTGTACTTATATTTATAATAGCCAATTTTTTCTTTTTAGAGCTTTGTTTAAGCAGAGAAAATAATTTTAATTTAGCCTTCAAATAATTTTTCATATCAATATGATAATCCAAATGGTCTTCTGTGAGATTTGTAAATATTGCAGCATCATAATTTATATAGTCGCATCTATCCATAGCAAGTGCCTGAGAAGAAGCTTCCATTACAATATGAGAAACATTTTTTTTATATGCTTTATCAAAAATACTTTCTAAATCTATAGATTCTGGAGTTGTAAGATTAGTTTTTATTTCTGATTTGCCTATCATATTTTTTATAGTGCCTATTAGAGCTATTTTATTTTTAGCACTTTCTAATGCGGCTTTTAATAGATAGCTTGTAGTAGTTTTTCCGTTAGTTCCTGTTATAGCTATTGAATGCATTTTTTTTGTAGGCTCATCATAGAGTTTAGCAGACATATATGCTAAAGTTTCTCTTGGATTTTTACTTCCTACAAAACAAACATTTTTATATTTTTCTTTTAGACTGTTAATAAAACTTTTATCTGCAGAAATGTCATAAATAATAATACTTGCTTTATTTTTAATGGCACTTTCTATATATTTATGACCATCATCTTTTAAGCCTTTAATAGCAACAAATATATAATTTTTTTTTACAAGTTTTGAATTATAAGCTATGGATTTTATTTCTAATTTTAAGCTTTCTTTTGTTATTTCTTTAATATTTAAATTATCATAGCCTTTTATAAGATTTTTAAAATATTTCATTTTTATTTACCTAAATTATTTTTTATTACTAATTTAAATACTAAAACTTTATAAATTGTAAAATATTATTTATCTGACTCTATTTTTAAATATATAATATCATCTTCATTTCCAGCAGAACTAAAACCATTTATTATAGCTGTTTCTATGAATCTATTTGGAGAGGATAATTGTGCTTCTTTTGCAGTAAGCACTTTTACTTCTTTTTCTAAAACTTCTATTTGTTTATCTAAATTATGAGCCTCTTGTAAAATTTCATTAGACTTCATATTTCTTATAAAAGTAAGCCCTATAGAAAATATTACAAATATAATAATAACCAAGAATAAAGCACCAAGACTATATGTTTTTTTCTCTTTTTTTACTTCTTTATTATTGTCAATAACTTTTTTGCTTTTCATAAAACCTCAAATTAAATTATTAATTTTGCAACTCTAAGTTTTGCACTTCTGCTTGCTGGATTTAATTTTATTTCTTCATTTGTCGGAGTTATAACTTTAGAATTTAGCAATTTAAATATACCATCTTTATTTTTAGTTTTTTCATTATCTTTTAAAAATCTTTTTACTATTTTATCTTCTAAAGAATGGTAACTCATTATAGCAGCAACTCCGCCGTTTTTTAAAATTTTACTGATATTTGAAATGGACTTTTCTAATATATTAAGCTCATCATTAACTTCTATTCTTATAGCCTGAAACACTAATGTTGCAGGGTGAATCTTACCAAATCTTTTTGCTTTATCTGTATGATGAAAAATAATATTTTCTAATTCTTTTGAAGTTTCTATGCTTTTTTTCTTTCTTTCATTTACTATAATATTAGCAATCTTTGAAGCATTATGCATCTCACCGTATTCTCTAAAAACTCTCTCAAGCTCTTTTTCTGAATAACTATTAATAACATCATAAGCACTTTTATTATTAATACCAAGACGCATATCAAGTTTAACATCATCTTTAAAAGAAAATCCTCTATTAGCTTTTTTAAAATGAAACATAGAAACGCCAAGGTCATAAAGCATAAAATCCACATTGCCAATAACATTTTCATCAAGCTCTTCTAGCATTTTATCATAAGTGTTGTTATAGTAGTGAAACTTCTTATAATCTTTAAGTCTCTCTTTTGCAACTTCAAGTATTTTATCATCTCTTTCAAAGCTATGAACTTCAAGATTCAAATCAAGCATTGCTTTAGTATGTCCGCCTTCTCCTAATGTAGCGTCCACTGCAATATTTGAATTTTCTGGTATGAAGCTTAGAATTTCTTTAAGCATTACAGGTGTATGAACTATATTATTATCCATATCATATATTATCGGTATAAGGTATTATAAAAAACAATATGAGCAATTTAATATTTTCTAAATTTTATAAGATATATTATCAACTTTTTCCCGCGTACGAGCTGTACCACCTTGCCGCACGGTAATGTTATGCTTTAATTATAACTTCTTAGTCGTGCGGAGGAGTGCCTTTTAATGTACAATTAAATTATAAAATTTATAATAAGAATGCAGTTCTTCGCGAAGCGTATCCGTAGGATATGAGGTTCTTTTATACCAATACCGAAGGTACCTTGCCTCAGGCACGCAGAGCGTCGGTAAAAGAACTGGGGTGCTACCCTACGGGCACGCTTCGCAGGGGGCAAAGCACCACAAACAAAAAACTTAAAAATATTTTTTAGAAATTTAAAAGTATTTACTATGTTTTACTTTTTAAGAATTATGTTATAAAATAATTTCAACATTATTAATTAACGAGGCATAATGAAAAGTTTTAAAATAGAATCGAATTTCAAGCCTTCAGGAGACCAAATAACAGCAATAGACTCTTTAGTTAAAGGGCTTGAAAATAAAAATAAATATCAAACTCTTTTAGGGGTTACTGCAAGCGGAAAGACATTCACTATAGCAAATGTTATAGAAAAAGCAAACCGCCCTACTCTTGTAATGTCGCATAACAAAACTTTGGCAGCACAGCTTTACAGAGAATTAAAAGACTTCTTTCCAAATAATGCAGTTGAATACTTCGTTTCATACTACGATTATTATCAGCCTGAAGCCTATGTTCCTGCAAAGGATTTATATATTGATAAAGATGCCTCAGTTAATGATGAGATTGACAGGCTAAGACTTAAAGCTACTACCTCGCTTCTTGAAAGGAGAGATGTTATAATTGTTGCCTCTGTTTCTTGTATATACGGCTTGGGCTCTCCTGAAGATTATAGAAAACTTTACATTGCCATAGAAAAAGATGGAGAATACGACAGAGATGAGATAATTGAAAAATTAGTATCAATACAATATGAACGTGTTAAAGATGTGCTTGAGAGGGCAAGATTTAAAGTAATGGGAGATACTTTAGAGATAATGAGTGCCTATTCTGATGAGGTTATAAGAGTAGAGTTTTTTGGAGATACCGTTGAACGCATCATAAAAATTAACCCTATCACAAGACAAAAAATTGCCGAGCAAGATAGAGTTGTAATATATCCTGCAAAACACTTCGTTACAGGCGGAGACAAATTAGCAGCAGGAATAAAATTAATAGAAGAAGAACTTGAAGAACAATATAATAAATTTAAATCCGAAGGAAAATTGGTAGAAGCTGAGAGAATATACGGAAGAACAAAATATGACTTAGAAATGCTTAGAGAAGTGGGCTACTGTGCAGGCATAGAAAACTACTCTCGCCCATTATCAGGACGTAAAGAGGGAGATAGACCTGCTTGTTTGATAGACTATTTTCCAAAAGATTTTTTAACTATAATAGATGAGTCGCATGTGAGTGTTCCTCAAATTAGAGGAATGTTTTTTGGAGATAGAAGCAGAAAAGAGACTTTAGTAAAATATGGTTTTAGGCTTCCTTCAGCATTAGACAATCGTCCACTATTTTTTGAAGAGTTTGAAAGCCTCACTAATGATACAATATATATTAGTGCTACTCCTGCAGAATATGAACTTAAAAAAAGCAGTCAAGTTGTAGAGCAGATTATTCGCCCAACGGGACTTCTTGACCCTATAATTGAAGTATACCCTATAAACGGTCAAATAGACAGAATTCTTGAAGAGATAAAAAAAACAGTAGCCAACAACGAAAGAATATTTATAACAACACTCACTAAAAAAATGGCAGAAGACCTCACAAAATATTTAAATGAAAATGGAGTAAGAACTCGTTATTTGCATTCAGATATTCAAACAGTTGAGCGTGTTGAGATAATAAGAGATTTGAGACTTGGGGCTTTTGATGTGCTTGTAGGTATTAACCTTTTGAGAGAGGGGCTTGATGTACCTGAAGTATCACTCATACTAATACTTGATGCCGACAAAACAGGTTTTTTAAGAAATACCACTACCCTAATACAAACTATAGGACGTGCCGCAAGAAATGCTAACGGCAGAGTGATAATGTTTGCAGACACTATAAGCGATGCTATGAAAGTAGCCATTGAAGAGACAGAAAGAAGAAGAAAAATACAAATGGACTACAACAAAGAGCATAACATCACTCCAAAAACAATAATCAAAAAAATACAAGATATAATTGAACGCGAAGAAAAAGTTGAAACCTCTTATGAGCTTCATTTTGACTTTAGACGCTTCAATGAAAGAGTAAAAATTGACCCAGAACAAAAAAGTGATGATTATATAAAAGAGCTTGAAAAAGAGATGAAAAAAGCTTCAGATAGCTTAGAGTTTGAAAAGGCCATTGAAATAAGAGAGAAAATAAATCAGCTTAAACAATTAAAGCCGGCAAAAAAATCTGTGCATAAAAACATCACTTCAAAAAAGGCTAAACATTAAACCCTACTTTTTAAAAGCATACTTGTGAAAATAAATGCAAGAAGGAAGTATACCCAAAGCCCAGCCAACAGGATTTGCAAACCACACTCCAACATATCCAAATGGTATAGACAAAAATACTGAACCTCCAACCTTTATAACAAGCTCAACTATTCCAGAAATTAAAGGTATAAGTGCTTTTCCTATTGCTCTTATAGAGTTGTTGTATAATAGTATTATAGCCAAAAACGGGTAAAACATTGATGATATTCTTAAATAGCCTCTGCATATCTCTACTATTATTTCTATATATTCATCATTGCTTGAAATAAATAGTCTTATCAAATTATCTCCAAATATAAATATCACAAAAGCAGATAATAAACTTAAAGATAATGACAATATTATTATGCTTCTAAAACCTTCTTTAATTCTATCAAACTTTTGTGCTCCGAAATTTTGTGCTACATAAACAGCAAAAGCTTCAGACACCACAAAATATGCCATAGAAGCAAATTGATTTATTCTGTTTCCTGTAGTATATGATGCTACAACATTAGTGCCGAATGTATTAACAACTCCGCTTATAATCATCTCCCCTATAGATAAAAATATTGCCTGTATACTCATAGAAACACCTATTTTTATTATCATAAATAAATTCTCAAAATTAAAAACAATATCCTCTCTTTGAAGTTTTAATATAGGAAATTTCTTAACAATATACAACACACTTAAAAAAGCTGATATTATTTGTGATATTACAGTAGCAATGGCAACACCAAATACATTCATTTTGAGTAAAGCAACAAAAACTAAATCTAATATAATGTTTAAAACAGTTGTAAGTATCAAAAAATATAAAGGAGTTTTGCTGTCTCCCAAAGCCCTTAATATACTAGAAGCTCCATTATATATAAGCTGCCCAAATGATAAACCCACACATATTTGCAAGTATAATACAGAATTATCTATTATATCTGCTGGTGTTTGTAGTAATATCATAAGAGGTCTTGATAAAAATATACCAAGTACAAAAAGAATTAAAGAGCTAAACAATGTTAAATATATGGAACTAAGAAAAGTAGTTTTAAGCATACTTTCATTTTTAGCCCCAAAAAACTGCCCCATCACTATAGAAAAAGCATTAGTAAACCCTATAGCAAAAGATAAAAAGAAAAACATAGTGGAAGTAGTAGCCCCAATAGAAGCTAATGCCCTTGAACCTACAAACTTGCCTATAATAATGGTATCAGCAACTCCATAAAATTGCTGAAATATTCCTCCTATAAGCATTGGTATAGAAAAATATATTATAGTTTTAAACGGACTTCCTACAGTCATGTCTTTTGTCATAATAAAAACCTGCAAAAAATTATGCATATATGTTATACGTGTTTTTAAAAAAATACAAATATATTTTAGAGAAAAATATTTTAATTTATTTTATAATTATATATAATAAATTTAATATAAAAATTGCTGGTGATATTTTATGAAAATAGTTTGCCTTGGAGACAGCACTACTTATGGTTATATGGTTAATAGAAATCAAGTTTGGACTTCTATATTAAATACCAAATTCAATAACTCTAATATACAGTTTATAAATAAAGGCATAAATGGAGATACTATTTCGGGAATGTATTTTCGTTTTGATAATGATGTTATTAATGAAAAAGCTAACACTTTGATACTTATGGGCGGAGTAAATGATATATTTCTTTTTAAGCCTTTGGAAAATATAAAAAAAAGCTTTATTGATATAGTAGATAAATCTAAAGAAAAAAATATAGATATAATAGCATTCACACCCATACCTTTTATAAAAGAAGATTTTACTTTTTTTGAAGTTGGTAATTTAGAAGAGATGTATAACATATTAATAGAGTATGTTAATTTTATCAATTCCTACACAAAAGAAAATAATATAAGAAGCATTGATGTTTATAATATGTTTAGAAATGAAATATTAAAAGAATATAAGTATTATGATTTGTATTTTGACGGTGTTCATTTAAATAATGAAGGTCATAATGTTTTTTCTTCTTATATATTTGAAAGATTAAAAGAGTATATAAAGTAAAAGGATTCACTTTTATTCAGCTTTATAAAGATAAAGCCAAATAAAAGTGGGAGATTATTTATGAAAAATACTAATTATTAAAACAAAACTTATAAAAAAAAGTAAAATATTTTATAAAAAAATCTACATAAATATAATGAATATTTATCTGTAGATATATTAAGATTTTAATATATAATTGATATTTATGAAAGTAGAAATAATAGATACAGCTTATGGCGGATATGGCGTTGCTAAAGAAGGAAAAGTTATATTTGTAGCACATTCTGTTGAAGGCTATGTAGTTGATATATCCATAAACAAAGAAAATAAAAACTTTTGCTATGCTAATATAAATAGTATCATACAGCCTTCAAAGCATAGAATAAAAGCAAAATGTAAATATGCAGGTATTTGCGGCGGGTGTGTATTTAACCATATTGAATATAATAAGCAATTAGAAATAAAAAAAAGTATAGTATTAAACTCTATAAGAAATATTGAATATAAGAATAAAATAAACATCATAAAATCACCTAATGAACATTATAGACTTAGAGTAAATATGATAGCTCAAAACGGAAATATTGGCTTTTATAAATTTAATACTAATGAGTTTGTGAATATAGATGAATGTATAATATTAAAAGAGAAACTATTTTGTAAAATAAAAAACTTTGTTAATCATAGTAATATAACTGGAAATATTTATGCGATAGAAAGTAATAATGACAAAACGCTATCATTTGCTGATATTATAAAACAAAATAAAAATATAGATACAAGCTATTTTGATGGAATAACTATAAAACAAAAAAAGAAAACAAAAATATACGGCATAGATAAAACAAATTACAACACATATTTTGGAGAAGTGCCATTATCACATAAAAGCTTTTTTCAATCAAATCATTATCTGTTAGATGAGTTTCAAAAGAGTGCTGTTAAATATTTTAATGAATATGATAAGAATATAGTTGAGCTTTATGCCGGAAGCGGATTTTTTTCTGTTGCTATTAAAAACAAATTGGAAAGTTTAAATATTGATTATAAATTAATATCTTCTGAGATAAGTTCTGATGCTGTAAAGATTGCTAAAGATATTATAAAAGAAGATGCAAGCGAAACATTAAAAAAAATAAATTATAATGTAGATTCATTATTTGTTGATCCTCCTCGTGAAGGATTAGATAAAAAAGTAATAGAAAACATTATTAGAATAAAACCAAAAAAAATTATATATATTTCTTGTAACCCTATGACATTTTCAAGAGATATTAATTTATTAAAAGAATATTATCAATTAATAGACTTAAATATAATAGATATGTTTCCAGACACTTATCATATAGAATTAATTTCTTGTTTAAAACTAATAAAATAATTATATTGATATTAGTAATAAAAAATATATAATTCTATTTTAGGAGTTATAAAAAATCATGAAAATAATTTTTTTAGGCACTGGTACATCAGATGGTGTGCCTATGATAGGCTGCAAATGTAATGTTTGTAAAAGCAAAGATAAAAGAGATAAAAGAACAAGGTCATCTGTTTTAATACAGCATAAAAATAAAAATTATATAATAGATACTTCTTTAGATTTTAGAGAACAAATGCTTAGAGAAAAAGTTGATAGTTTAGAAGCAGTGTTCTATACACATCATCATGCCGACCACTCTTCTGGAATAGTAGATTTACGTTCATTAAATTTTATGATGCATAGGCATATAGATTGTTATGGAAATAAAGATACTATGGACGTATTAGAAGATAAATATAATTATATATTTAACCCCGTTCAAATAGGCGGAGGAATTCCTGATTTAGAGTTTTATATTATAGAAAATGCTACTAAATTTGATGATATAACTGTAACTCCAATTCCTGTAAAACATGGTATATTAAATATATTAGGCTATAGATTTAATAATTTTACATATATTACAGATGCAAGCTCAATAAGCGATGAAAGCTTAAAACTCATAGAGGGCAGTGAGATTTTAGTATTAAATGGATTAAGATATCGTCCGCATAGTACGCATTTATCACTTCAAGAATCTGTTAATATAGCAGATACTATTAAAGCCAAAAAAACATTTTTTACACATTTAACACATGATGTTTTACATAAAAATTTAGAAAAAGAACTGCCAAAAAGCATGTACGCTGCATATGATGGCCTAACTTTAGAAATATAATACGTTTTAATATTGATTATAAATATTAATAGTATATACTTATATATATATACGATTATGTATAAAAATATTTTTACATATTGGAGGATATGATGTTTGGTTATCTACAAAAAATAGGTAAATCCTTAATGGTACCTGTAGCCGTATTGCCGGCAGCTGCTATCCTTTTGGGTATTGGTTACTGGATAGACCCTAATGGCTGGGGAGGCGGAAGCCCTGTTGCTGCTTTCTTTATTAAGGCAGGCGGTTCTATTATAGATAATATGCCTATATTGTTTGCGGTTGGAGTTGCTTTTGGTATGTCTAAAGACAGAAATGGTGCTGCTGCTTTGGCTGGACTTGTAGCATTTCTAGTTGTAACAACTCTTTTAGCTCCTGCTACAGTTGCTATGATTCAAAGTAAAGATGTTGCTGATGTAGCTCCTGGTTTTGCTAAAATTAATAACCAATTTATAGGTATACTTTGCGGTATTATAGCTGGCGAATTATACAACAAGTTTGCTGAAGTAAAATTACCAGAATTCTTAGCATTCTTTAGCGGAAGAAGATTTGTACCAATAATTACTTCCGGTGTTATGATGGTAGTATCATTCATATTAATGGTTATATGGCCTGCTATTTACGGCGGTTTAGTAAGTTTTGGTGAAGCTATCATTAGTCTTGGTCCTATAGGTGCTGGTATTTATGGTTTCTTTAATAGACTTTTAATTCCTGTTGGTTTACACCACGCTCTTAACTCAGTATTCTGGTTTGACGTTGCTGGTATTAATGATATACCTAATTTCTTAGGCGGTCAGGCTTCTATTGATGCTGGTACTGGTATTATCGGACAAACTGGTATGTATCAGGCTGGTTTCTTCCCTATTATGATGTTTGGTCTTTTAGGTGCTTGTTTGGCTTTCATTAAAAATGCTAAACCTGAAAACAGAAATAAAATTCGCTCTATAATGTTGGCTGCTGGTTTTGCTAGTTTCTTTACTGGTGTTACTGAGCCTATAGAGTTCTCATTCATGTTTGTTGCTCCTGTATTATATCTTATACACGCTTTATTAACTGCTATATCTTTAATCATTGCTTCTAGCATGAAATGGATTGCTGGTTTTGGTTTCTCTGCTGGTTTGATTGACCTTGTTCTTTCTACTAGAAACCCTTTAGCTACTCAATGGTATATGTTAATTGTACAAGGTATAGTATTCTTTGTGCTTTATTTTGTTATTTTCAACTTTGCTATTCAGAAATTTAATCTTAAAACTCCTGGAAGAGAAGATGATGATACTGATGAAATAGAAGTTACTGTATCAAGCAGCAAAAACGCTTCTTATGCAGATAAAGCTTTATTACTTCTTCCTTTACTTGGAGGACTTGAAAATATAGTTGATATTGATAACTGTGCTACAAGATTAAGATTAGAAGTAAAAGACAATACTATAGTAAATGATGCTGAAATTAGAAAACATTTCCCTGGAGTATTAAGACCTGGTAAAACTTCTGTACAAGTAATAGTAGGTACTGATGTACAATTCTTGGCAGATGAGTTTAAAAAGTTAGCAAAAAAATAATATATTATTGTTATTAATTATAAGAGGCATGGCATTATTTTTAATGCTGTGCCTTTTTTATTTATTATATAAAAATTCAATAAAAAATAATATATAAAAAATAATTGCAATAAAAATATTTTCATTATATAATTGTTTATTGAATTTTTATTTTAAGGATTTTATCTTATGCCAGCTAATTTAAAAGAAGCTCTAACCTTTGACGATGTATTATTAGTACCACAAGAATCAGATATTCTTCCCAAAGATGTATCTTTAGAAAGAAAATTAACTAAAAAAATCACATTAAAAACTCCATTAATAAGCTCTCCAATGGACACAGTAACAGAATCTCAAATGGCTATAGCAATGGCACTATGCGGAGGATTGGGGGTTATACATAAAAATATGCCGTTAGAACAACAGGCAAAAGAAGTAGCAATTGTAAAAAGTTTTAAAGATATAGAAAATAAAGAAAAATCAAGCATTGATGAAAAAGGCTCTTTGATAGCTGCTGCTGCTATAGGAATCTCTGATGATAGATATGAAAGAACAGAAAAATTAATAGAAGCTGGTGTAAATATAATAGTAATAGATACAGCGCATGGTCATTCAAAAAATGTATTAGATGCAATAGCAGATATTAAAAAGAAATACACTCAAGTAGAAGTTATAGCTGGAAACATTGCTACAAAGGACGGAGCTAAGGCTTTGATAGATGCGGGAGTTGATGCTATAAAAATAGGTATAGGTGCTGGCTCAATATGTACAACAAGAATTATTGCGGGAGTTGGAGTTCCTCAGCTTACTGCTATAGAAGATGCTTCAGAGATAGCTAAACAGTATAATGTTGGAGCTATTGCTGACGGCGGTATAAAATATTCTGGAGATATAGTAAAAGCTTTTGCTATAGGTGCTGATGCTGTAATGGCTGGAGGACTTTTCTCTTCTACTTATGAGGCTCCTGGTGAAGTTATTATAATAGACGGTAAAAAATATAAACCTTATAGAGGAATGGGTTCTGTAGGTGCTATGCTTCATGGAAGTAAAGACAGATATTTCCAAAGTGAAGTTGTAAACAAATCTAAGTTTGTACCTGAAGGTATAGAAGGCGTTACTGAATATAAGGGACATGTTTCTGATGTTGTTTATCAAATTACAGGCGGTATTCGTTCTGGAATGGGATATATTGGTGCTAGAACTATAGAAGAGTTACAGAAAAAGGCAGTATTCTTAAAGATAACAAATCAAGGTCTTGCAGAAAGCCATGTACATGATGTAAAAATTACTTCTAAAGCACCTAATTATTAAAACATATTCCTATAATATATTTAAAAAGCAGATTAATAAATATTTATATTGTTTTTGATTTAATATTTAGCATATAAAATATAATTAGTATTATTTTATATAATTTCTTGATATAAAATTTAAATATTTGTGTTTTTGGCAACTTTTTGCCACGGGAAAAAGTTGAATAAAATAAAAACTTAGATAATCAAATTTTTATGTTTTTTATTATTTTCAGGGCTTTGCCATTAACGAAGTACACACCGTGCAGCACCCCACTTCTTTTGCAACCTTAGGGAGTCCTTTAGGGCGACCGATGGGAGTGCCGGAGGCGTGACCCAAAGAAGCAAAAAGACTGAATTTTATGAAGTATAACCAAACATATATGGTATTATTAATATATATTTTAAATACTTGCACTTTCGTTAATCGTAAACAAACAACATAAATAATTTGCAATTTTTACAAGGAAAAAACAATAAAAATTTTATAAACTTAATTTTTTATCTCATATTAATTAGAGTTTGTATATAAGGTCCAACTATTATCTGGAAGCTGATAGTAGCTGTTATTTACAAGACGCTCTATATTTCTTTTATAAAGTGCTGCCTCTACTTCTTTTATATTAGACATTGTAAGTTTAGGGTCTGATAATATTAAATATTCAGCTATAATTTTTCTGTCAGCATTTTCTTTTTCCATTATTTCTTTTATATATTCTATTCTAGTTTCTCCATATTGAACTTCAGGTTCTGTAACATCAAATGCTATATATGATAAATATCCGCTGTTATTCTCCCCAATATAGGCATTAGTTTTATAAAGGTTAATTTCATCTTGATTAAACATGCTTCTAATTAAAGCCTCTTTATATTCTGAAGCAACCTCATCAGAAACATTTGTACTAACCATTATTAGGCTTAAATCTTTATCTGTTGAAAGAGTAGAAATCTGATAAGCACTCTCATCAATTTGTCTATATCTGCCCAAAACCTGTGCTTCTATTAAAGTCTTTCCTCCCAAAACTCTCATCTCAGGCTCTTGAACTAATATTAATTTAGAACAGCTAGTAAAAATAATTGATATAAAAATACAAAATATTAAATACTTTTTCATAAAATCTCCTTAATTTCCGCCTTCTAAGTAAGATATAACATCAGAGAAAGGCATAGGTTCAAGACCAAACTTATCTCCTTCAAATGCTATTAATTGCTGTTTTTGCTGACTAGGTTTATCTAAGTTTTGGTCTCTAAAGTAGAATGTAGTAAATACTTTATTTGCAGATATACTAAACTCTACAGAATTAGGATCATAACCAAATTGAACAATATTTTCAACAGTAGATATACCAGGGTTAATAGGACGTATCATCTCTATTAAGAACTTAGAAAACTCTGTAGACATCTTACTAATACCAACAAAGAATGTAGTAGGTCTTATATTATTAAGAGGGCTAATTCCAACACCTGCAATATCTGCTGTTAAATTAACCAATAATTTTTCATCATTAATTTTATCTCTATTTTCTGGAGGAAGCAAATATTTAAAGTTAATATCACTTGCAAGCATTCTCATATCATACTTTATAGTACTAGTATCAAAGCTTCCCAAATCAACATTAAGCCAAGGTAAGTGTATAGCTCCCCTTCTTGGTGCTGTGTTGTTTGATATTGATGCTAAAAATAAATTATCATCAAACTTCTCTCCTCCAATGTATAATGATGATTTTAAGTCTTGTATTGTAAGACCATGTCCTTGTACTCTCACTGAAGAAGAAAAATCCATTATTCTAATACTGTCATCTATAAAAGGAGGTATTTTTAAATATACTCTAAGCTGGTCAATAAATAAATTTGGCACTTGACTTGTTAGAGGATTATATCTTGCTGCAGTTGAAACTACCTGATTTTTATTAGGAGTTAAATCAAAATGATAATCTATATTAGAATCTAAGCCTTTTAATAGTATAGACATCTTATCTGGAGAATCCATATTAGCAAAGAAATTATCAGCAATCAAATCACCATCGGCAATATTGTTTTTTAAATTTCCTATTATGCTTAAAAGCCCGCCAATCTCAATTCCAAAAGGCAAATATAAACTATCAGTATCTAAACCAACTTCATAGTTCAAATCAGCATTTTTTATTACAGGTGTAAAATAACCATCAACTCTCACTTTTAAATTATTAGTAGGACTATCTATATTAAACTTTCTTATATTAGCGTATAAGTTATCACCAAAATTAACATCAGCATCAACTTGCATAGTAACATCTTGAAGTTTGTACTGCTTTTCTGTTACATAAACGGTTGTATAATTTGTAACACTCGCAAATGTATCTTCTAAAGACAAATTATAAGCAATAGCACTTGTTAGCTTAACATCATCTTCAAAAGGAAGCCCATCTACTAACTCAGCAAACTTTGTAGAAAGCCAATTTTTCATGGCATAAGGAGCAATTCTTAAAGTATGTACATTAACAAAACCGCTTTTTAACCCCATACCCTGTAAATTTAAATAAGACTTAAAATTAAAGAAATTACCCAAATCAATATTAAACTCAGAAACATTAATATCCTGTGAAATAATATTGGCATTAGCAAGCATATTAATATTAGCCTTTGTAGTAGAAGAAACTTCACCATTTAAATTGTAAGAGAAATTATTTATTATTCCTTTCAAATTAAGGTCTATATCGCTTAATAGCTTACCAAAAATATTAGCATCTAAATTTAATGAACCTCTAGCCAAACCTCCGCTAAAATCAGCAACTGGAAGTGATGAAACGTTCAATTTTAAATCTGTAGGCTCATCAAAACGTACAAGCCCTTTAAGTAAAATATTAGCATTTCCATATTTAGCAGAAATATCATCTATATAAACAATAGCGTCACTTTTTTTATTAGGGTCATTTATTACAGTAGCTATAGAAGTAAGTCCGTTTAACGAAGAATCAACCCTCAATGCCACATTAGCATTATTAAACCTATACCTTCTTAAAGCAGTTGCTCTCTCTATTGTAAGTTTATTATCAACAGCAACTTCTATTTCTGGATTAATAATTAAATCAACTACAGTTGTAGAATTAAGGTTCTTTATAGATATAGTTTTTTGCATATCAAAATTGATATTCTTCATAGCTATAGTAAGTTTATTATTAAGATTATTAATAGTACCTGTAGTTTTATCAGCATCAACATTCAAAAGACCATTCATATTTATACCTAATGCAGGCATAAACATAGATGTTAAACTATTTAATTTTCCTAAATCAAGTCTTGCATAAAAAGTATTTAAATCAATTCCTATATTGCTATTAAATATATTTGTTGCTGATGCTATTACTTTTAAAACCTCATCATTTAAAAGATCTGATGAAATATTATCTATAAATACGCTTTGAGTTTTTACATTATATCTAGCAAGCAAATTAAATGCTAATTGCATATCATCTTTTTTAATTCCATTATATCTTAAATTTGGCTCACTTACTTCAAAATCAAATACAATCTTTATTTCATCTTCATTAGGATAAGATATATCCAAATTAAATAACGGCTCATCTTTGAAATTTAAAGCAGAATTATTATAAACTAAATCATTACTTATAAAACTCTTTATATTAAGCTTCTTTAAAACCTCAGGAGCAGAAACTCCCATTACTTTAGATAAAGCAAATCTTTTTGTATTTAAATCTAAATGCAAATTAAAATTACTTAAACTTGCAAAAAGTCCGCTGTTATTTGTAACATAAGATAAACTATCAGCACTAAATGATAAATTATTAATTCTAATATTTTCTATATCAGCTTTTAATTTTAGAAAATCTAATTTAGTAAAATCAAAAGGCTCTTTATTTGTATCTTCTACTTTCGGCTCTGAAGGAGGCATATCAGGAAGGTTCCAATTTCCTGCCTCATCTGTAAACATATTAACATACAAATTATCAATACTTAATTCTTTTACATGAAGCCTCAAGAAAAATAATTGAAATAATGAAAACCTTAATCTTAAATTATCTAAACTTATATTTTCTGCTTCATTAAAGTTTGTAGAATTATAAAGAGTTATATTACTTGCTTCTATCTTAGGAAAGAGCAGTCCATAACTAAATTTCTCTATTACTAATTTTCTATTTAGAGAAGAATATACCACATTCTCTACTATAGTCTTTACTCTATCATTATTTAAATATATCCTAGCTCCAATTACAGCTATAATTAAAACACAAATTATTATTAAAGGAATATATCTCTTTTTAAATCTTCTTTTTTTAGAATTATTTTCTTTAGTATTGTTTTCTAAAGAAGATTCTTTGTTTTCAGATGAATCTTTTTTAATATTTTTTTTCTTAAAAATATCCTTTATGCCCATAATTAATATTCACCATAATTAGTATATTCTTGATTATTTATCATATTACTATCTTCACTATTATAATGATAATAATCTGCATTATAATCTTCATCTTTTAGTATAATATAATTATTAGTCTCTTCATTATTATTTTGATTATCATTATTAACACTGTCGCTATATCCATTATTGTAAAAGCCATCACTATAATTATTGTTGTAAAAACTATCATCATAATCATTACTATAATAATCATTAAAATAATTTAAATCCTCATAATATCCGCTAATTTCATTGGATATAGCCATACTAAACTCATAATTTCTAATCCTAGAACTTCCCTTCACCCATTTCTCTTTAGTGGTATCTCTCTCAAAAATTAAATAGTACTTTCCTTGCTTTAAGCTAGTAGTATACTCATCATCATTTTGAGGCATAGTAGCTATTATTCCTTCATTTTCATTAGATATTCTTAAATTAATAGCCTGAGAATCTATTAGAAAATAAGATAGTTTTATGCTTGATTGTATCGGCACATTGAATGTATAATAGTCTCTATCATAAGAATAATCTATAGCACCCTTATAAGTTTTATTAAACTCTAGATTTTGTGCTTGTGTATATTTATTATTAGGTTCATCTTCAGTATATTTATCATAAGGCTTAGCTAATACACTTACCCTATATGGTATATTTAATACAGCCTTATCAGATACCAAAACAAAATAATATGACATATAAGGATAAAGCACTAACTTTTCAACAATCTCTCCGTCTCCAACATTATTAAGGTTATAATTAGCAATAAAGTTTCCAGTATTATCATATAATCTTATACTAGCATCAACAGAAGGAACTCCAGAAAGTTCTATGGATATAGAATAAGTATTAAATGAACTATTTGTAACTTTATAAGAATCTATTTCCATGTTCTTCAAATCCCCAGAATATAACTTAGGATTAAAAACTTGGCTGTAATATCCATCTATAGTATAAAGTCTATTTTCGCTATTAACATCTATTATCTGAGACATAGATATTATATCATTAGGCTCTTTTTCATCAGTTTCATTATATTCTCTTTTTTTAAGAATAAAGCTATATTCAGTATCATCATTTTTTGATTCTATAACTATATAATATTTATTTTCTTCAATGTTTTCTGACGGTTTAAAATAAATACCTTTCATAACCTGAGAAGAATACACTTCACCTTTATCATTAGTTTGAATAGTATAAACTCTAGTGTTTTCATTTGTATTCTCAAACTCACTTATCACTTTAATAACATTGTTTTTATAGTTATATAAAGTCATAGTTATAGGCTTATCTCCTAAGTTAGATATATCAAAATCAATAAGCTCTTCTTTATTAATATTAAAATAATAATAATCCTTTTGACCTTTAACAATACTTCCTTTTATACCGTCTTTAGATATAAGCTGTGAGTTTTCAAAAGTATTATTATTACTGCTTTTATCTTCCAAGCGATAACTATTTTTATTGCATGAGAATATGCTTAACAAAATAATAACAAAATAAATAAATCTAAACATCTATACCTTTTGTAAATAATTATATACATTAATTATATATTATTTAAAATAAAAAGATATAGCTAAATATGTAATAATTAATGATAGTTTTTTATTAATAAATATTTATAATATTTTAATTTATTATTTGTATAATTTTTTTATTCAACTTTTTCCCGCCTTCGCACCCATACCTAAAGGTACTTCCTTTGGTCGCAGGCACTTCCTTCGATCGTAAAAGAACTGAGGGTGCTGCACAGTGTGTAGTTCGTTAAGGGCAAAGCCATGCAAATATATTAATAAAAAAATAATTTTGACAAAAAATTAGTATATGTTGAAAAAATTTTATTGTTCTTTTTCCCGCAGCAAAAAGAACCAAAAAGTGCAAATATTTTAACTTTATATCTTGGAATGTATAAAATTAAATTAATACCTATATTTTGTATCTTTTGAAAATAATTTTATTCTTTCAAAAAACTCATATACCTTAACGGCAATATTATTCAAGCCCCTTTAGCGAACTTCCTAAACGCCTGAACGATCTATCATAATGTGTTCTCTACATTTTTCTACTGTCTCTTTCAATAGTTTTATTTGATAATATATTTTATTACTTTCATATTTGTTTTTATCAATTTCAGATATATATTTTTCTACTTCTTGGAGTTCTAATTCATGTTCTTTTGAATATTGGCTAGCATTACTAACAGTTAGTATAAAATTATTTAAAAAATTTCTTATTATAGAAAGATTTTGTGCTGTAACTTTTAGTTTTTTTAAAAAATCATATTTAGTAATAAAGTCTTTATATATATTAAATCCACATAAATATTGATTATTTCCAAAATATTGATAATTATTAATTTTTTCTGTTATAAACAAAGCAATAACTTTATTTCCTACTTTTTCTTTTGATAATTCATATGCTTCTTTTAATTTTTTTTGACGATGTATCTCTATATCATTTATTAATCTATTACTATATAATTTTTTTCTATTAATTCTATATTTATTATCATAAAAATTAGATACAATTGATTCTATATTATCATCAATTGTTAAGTCCAAATTATCAAAATAATAATCAATTAACTTTATAAATAATTCATTAAATTTTTCTATTTCTGATTCATATAATTCATTTGGATATCCATCAAAAACTTTCATCAAGTCATTATATTTTGACATAAAATCATTATTTATTTTATTTTCATTTATATATTTATTTGTTTTATCAAAAATTACTTTAATACTATTTTTTATTTCATTATCATCAAGTATATTGTATTTATATAAATTACTATAATCTTCATTAAAGATTTCCATATCTTTACTTTCTAAATATGCTTTATAATAATTTAAAATAGCATTAGTATCCAAATATCCTGTTTGTATATAATTAATTATAGTATTGAAAAATATTTTTTCCTTATGAAATGTAATACCCATACCATTTAAGTTATTTATATAATCAAATATTTCCTGATTTGTTTCTTTATTTGTATATAATTTAGTTAATAAATTCACATCATAACAATATAATAATTTATCATAATTTGAATACTTTATTTCTATTAGAATAAATGAAAATTCCAATAATAAATTATATATAAAAAAATTATTTTTTAATTCATTTGAATCAAAAATATTAATGATGCCTATCATTAAATCTAAATATGTTAAAAATATCCTTAAATTTAAACAATTTCTATATATAAATATATATATTAAATTATTTGCAAATGAATCAAACAAATCATCAGATATATTATCATAATATTTTAATATTATGTTTTTGGTTATTTCTCTAAATGTTTTATTGTCTAGTTCATAAAAAGATATAGTATGCCTTATAACTTTTTCTTTTATTTTTAAATAATTTACATCTTTTATTTCTTTTTCGTTTGCAATAAATAAAGTTTTTAACCCATTCAATATAAATAAATTATGTATTCTATATAGAAAATCTTCTATTTTACCATACGATAATCTTTCTAAATCATCTAATATTAATAAAGTATCATTATATTTATTATGTTTTTTAAATATAAATTTATCTATTGATTTAACAATATTTTTAGCTAATTTAGAATATTTATCTATGCCTATTGTATTAATTTGTGCTCCTATATCAGATATAAAATTAACTGTTTTTGATACATAATTATATATTTTTATATTGCTGTTAATTAATGCTATTTTTATATAGATTTCATTTAATAATTTATCAATATCAGAAATACCAGACAATGATATATAAACACAATTTATTTCATTGTTATTAACAATAACTTTATTATTGTTAGATAAAAAATATTCATTTATAAAATATGTTTTTCCACAACCCCAATCTCCATTAATTAATAGTCCATAGTCAATATTATTTTTAGACAAATAATCTTCAATAACTTTTTTTATTTTATCATGCATATAATATTCCTTTTTATTTATTATATTCTTAATAAAAGTTTGTAATTTTTAATATATCAATACTTGCACTTTTTGCAACTTTTTGCGGCGGGAAAAAGTTGAATAAAATAAAAAACTTATTTAACATATTTGAGAAAAACCTAATATTAAGAAAGTAATTCTATAAAAAATTATTATTTTTTAATTTAAAAAAATTGTAATTATAAAAAAAATTGTTATATTTAAATAAACATTTCATATACAACAATAAAGGCAATAATGAAAAATATACTAAAAATCCTAATAACAATTCTAATATTTAGCTCTACACTGCTTGCAAAAAGCGGGCTTGAAATAGCTCTATTTGTTCCTATTGGCATGAGTGTAGGCATCAATACTCACCCAGAACGCCCAACAAATATGAATCAAAACACATATGATAGCTATATATCAAACAATACAAGAAATACATTTGTTGGCTTTGATACAGGTGCTTTGGTGCAAATTGGTTATAAGCTAGATATTAATAGAACTTCTGGTTTTAGTTTTTTAGCTGAATTGGGCTATAGCAGAGATACATTCAATTACAAGTTAAAAGATACAGAAACTAATTCGCAGGCAATAAGAATGGAAAATTACAGAAACTACACTTTTGATAGTTTTCTAATTGGAGTGCTTCCTAAATTCAATTATAAAAGATTTTCTATAGGTATAGGTGCCGGTGTAAAAATTGCTTTAGCTGGAACTATAAATAATTCAAGCTATAATCCTCTGCTTGGATATTCTACAGAAAAACTTCAAATAATAAATACTAAAAACTATAAAGATTATTTTAAATCTAACATAATACCATATATTAAATTAGCAGTGGATTATAGTATTTACACTTCTCAAAAATTTGATTTTGTACTTGGCGGATATATAGCTTATGATTTTCCGCTTACATATACACCAAAAAATGCTGATTTAACAAAAATAGTGCCGGATAAAATATCTAGTTTTGATATAGGATTTAATATCGGCGTAAAAATAAGACCTTTATAATAAAGAGAGATTAAATGAGATTTTTTAAGATATTAATAATAATGTTGGCTTTATCATATATAAATGCATTTGCTAAAAACAGTCTTGAAATTGGAATATTTGTGCCGTTAGGAATTGGAGTTGGAATAAATCAATATTCTCTTACAAATGAAAATCCAACTCAGCAGCAAGAGACTAATTTTAACAACATTGTAAAAAAAGAAAATAGAAAATCTGGAGTTGGTTTTGATTCTGGAGTTTTATTAAATATAGGCTATAGATTTAATATTAATAGAGATATGAGTTTTAGTTTATTAGGTGAAATAGGCTATTCTCATGATGAGTTTTCTTTTTTTAGAGGAGATGATAATAATAAAAATACTTCTGTTTATATGTTTGAAAGTATTGTTTTTGGAATATATCCGAAATTAAATTGGAAAAAATTCTCTTTTGGTTTGGCAGGCGGAGTAAAAGTGCCTTTATATGTTAGGTCTGTTTCTTCATATTACAATTATACAAAAAATGAAATTGATAGAAACATTGAAAATTATAATGCTTTTCAAGTAAAAAATATATTTAATATTCCAGTAATACCATATATAAAATTTTCAGTAGACTATACTATTTATACAGATAAAAAAATAAATTTTGTTTTAGGCGGGTATGTTGGATACGACTTTGGAGTTTCTCTAAAAACACCTCTTTTAAACAATCAAAATGCAAATCTAACCAAATTAATGAAACAAAACATATCAAGCTTTGACATAGGTTTTCAAGTTGGCATAAAAATATTGCCTAATTATTAAATTTATATTTAAGTTTTAAGGAGCAAAAATGAAAAAAACACTATTTATAACATTAAGCTTATTTACAATGATATTATTTATATTAAGCTGTAATAATAATTCCTTGAAACCTGATACATATACAAAAGAAGAAATAAATAAAAAATATCCTTATTGGGATGTTGGAGTTGCTGAGTTTAAGATAGCAGAAGATTTGACTAATTATGCCACTATAACAGTAGAGGAGAAACGTTTTATATTAAGATGTATGGCACTTATGAGAACAGCTGTAAATACTACCGAGTTTCCTGCAGAAGTAAATAAAAATAAAAATAAGTTAGTCTCTTCGGTTGATGCAAGGTATGAAAAATTCTCTATAAAAAAAGGCGATATGTATGACCCCAATATAATGGTTGAAGTTATACGTTCTCTTCAATATACTAATTTCATATACGAAAAAAGGTCTACTAGAGGAGTTGCTCTTGGTGCTCTTGGTCAATCAAGATATGTGCGTTATTTAGGAGGACAAAATCCTAATCAAATTCCTACTGCTAATTGGGTTGGATTTGAAAATGCTAATTGGATTAAATGGTCTTATGGTTATGCTAGTTTTTCTGGTTTAATGTTTCATGAGCATATGCATAATATAGGCTTTAATCATGTAGGAGGTCATGATGTACCTAGTACTCTTCAAAATATTATGACAGATTTAATGAATCGAATATTAAACGGCGATTTAAAAAGCAAATATGCTAAAGCTTTAGATGAACTTACTGCTTACTACTATACTCAATACAAACATTTACTTTTAGAAGACAGTGTTTTTGACCCAAGCAAGAAATAACATTTTTTAATTATCTTAAATTTTAATTATTTTTAGATAATACTTTAATCATTTATATAATCAAAAAATGCTTAAAGTAAGTTATCATAATTCCGAAAAGTTATGTAAACTATACACAAGGACTTTCAATGAAAGACAATATAGCTTCTAGTGCTTACAGCCTCATAAGAAGAAAAAAATATAAAAAAGCTAAGGAACTTCTTTTATCTAATAGAACTGCATTAAATCGTGATGCTAATGCTCTTGCTATGCTTGCTTTTGCTGATATATTTTTAAAAGATTTTTATGCTGCTGAAGAGGTATCTAGAAAGGCACTTAGAGAGGATAGTTTTTGTGTAAATGCCATGCTTGCAAAGGGATATATTAGTTTGCATAATGGGCATAGAGAAAATGCTTTAAGAGAATATTTTAGAATATTAGAGCTTGACCCTCAAAACAAAATAGCTAAAGATAATATTGAAAGAGTGAGATTTTTAACTAATAATGCTAAAGGAAATGAGATTAATCCAAAGGCATATATTTTAGGAAAAAGAGAAATATCAATATTAAAACTGCTTATCATTATACCTATAATATTTGTTATATCTTTCTTATCATATTTGGCAATATACAGAGGATATCCTGCTGTAAAATATATACTATTAGACAAAGAACAAAAAGAGCTTAGAGAGAAATTACAAGATGTGTATTTATTTGAGGGGCTTGAAGATGGAAAGATTCCAGAGAGTGCAAAAAGCCCTACCTACTCTCCTAAAGAAGTAGCAGAGATGTTTGACAAGGCAAAAAAGAATATGAGAAGTGCATCAGTTAATGAGGCTGTTATGATAATAAACGGTGCATTAAAAAGCGACATAAACGAATATCTAAAAGAAAGATTTAGAGTTTTGAAAGATTTTGTAATAGCACCAGATTATAATATATTTAGAGAAAGTCCAGATTATATTACAGTAGTAGGCAACTATGACTTATATAATGGCGGATATATAAAATGGAAAGCAGATGTAAACAGCATATCAAAAACTAATATAGATGGAGTGCCAAAGAATAAAGCAAGAATATTAGTATATGACCATAATGCAGAAAACATAGTTGGTGTTGCTGACTTAATATATAATGTAACATTAAATCTAGAGCCAAAGAACTACATAGAAGTTTACGGCAAAGTATTAGGCTACGACAACAAACAAAAATCTATACAGTTAGAAGCCCAAGTAATAAAGTATTTGCCTAAGAAGAAGTAATTATAAATATTAAAATAAAATACTCTCAACTTCTTTTTTAGCTTCTTCAATAATATTTTTAGCCTCTTCCTGAAGTTTAAAAGCCTTTTCTCTTCTATTTGTAGCCTCATCAGCAATTTTATTTTGAATTTCTATTGGAGGAATTGGTATTGGTATTTCAGCTATGTCTGAAAAATTAATATTATTTATTGTTGTATTAGCTATTAATAACTCAATTAAATTTTTTATATATTTTGTTGTTAAAGTTATAAAAATATAGTATGGATTATAATTATTAATGTCTTTTATTCTTAATACTCCCATAAATCCACCAAAATAGTAATCAGTATCATCAAAACTAAATGCTACTTTACCTATATGTGATTTACTTCCGCTATTTGTACAAATAAAAATATCATTCTTTTTTAATTTTTTTTCATCTGGCAATTTTAATTCTTTATCTAAATATTTAATATCATCAAAATTTAATTGATTTGTTTCAAGTGTTATATTTCCAGCTCTTAAAACAGGAATACCAATTTCTTTTTCACTATTCTTATCATATGTAATACCTTTTTCCATATATAAAATATTTTCTAACAATTCATTATAATACTTACTATTATTTAATAATGATAATTTAAATTTAATGTAAAAAGGATCTATTCTCTTATTTTTTATTTCGCTAGATTTCACAGTAAAACATTTTTCTTTTTTGGTGCTATCATCAACTTTTATATCGAGTTCATTTAACACATAATCATTTATAGAGTTTAAAAGCTCTGAAGCTTCTTTCTCTAATTCTTCTTTTTTTGAGTATGCATTTTGCATAATATCTGCTATTTGTCTTTGTATATCTATAGGAGGAATAGGAATAGGTATCTCTGCTATATCTGAAAAATTAATATTATTGATAGTTGTATTTGCTATTAATAACTCAATTAATTTTTTTATATAGTTTGTTGTTAATATTACAAATAAATAATATGGTTCATATTTAATTTCTGGTTTTAATCTTAATGCCCCCATAAATCCGCCAAAATAATATTCGGTGTCATTAAAAGAAAATGCCATTTTACCAATATGACTTTTACTTCCGCTATTTGTACAAATAAAAATATCGTTCTTTTTTAATTTTTTTTCATTTGGAAATTTTAATTCTTTATCTAAATACTTGATATCATCAAAATTTAATTGGTTGGTTTCAAGTGTAATATTACCAGCTCTTAAAACAGGAATTCCTATTTCTCTTTCACTATCTTTATTATAGGTTATACCTTTTTCCATATACATAATATTACCCAATAATTTAGTATCATATTTATTATTTGGCAATATTGATAATTTAAATTTTATATAGAAAGGATCTATTCTTTTATTTATTTGTGAATATTTTATAATAAAGTATAACTTGCTTAATAATTTAAAGTTTTTTTTTTCGTAGAATCTTCTATATTCTTTTAAAATTTCTTCCAAATCATTTTTATCTGTTTTTCTTCCTGTGGCGTCATATCCTACATCTTCAGCACTTGCCATAAATATATCATAATCTTCTGATACAGTTTCTTTTGTTAAAAACAATAAAGAACATTTTACTCCTGCACCATAATGAGAGAAAGCCGTTTGCGGTATACTCACTATTGCATTAATTCTAAAATGCTCCATTATAAAATCCCTTACATATTGCAAAGTTGTATTAGTTAATATACCATCAGGCAATACTATAGCCATTCTTCCTTTTTCTTTTAAATATTCATAACATCTTTCTATAAATAAAATCTCTGTGCTTTGTGATGCTCTTACTTTATTTCCATTTTGCCCGAGTATATAATTACCTAAATATTTTTTTTCATTGCTTAATACTTTTGCTCCAAATGGTGGATTGGTTAAGATAACATCAAAACTTTCTTTTATAAATTTCTCATTTAATTCATGATGTTTATCTATATTGTCAAGTGTATCTTCAGAAATAACATTTGTATGCCCATCATCATGAATTATCATATTCATTTTACATACTCTTGCAATTTGTTCATTAATTTCTATACCAAAAAGTCTTTGAGATGCAAAATCATGCCAATGCTTAAATATCTCCACTGTATCATCAAAATCTTTTTCAGCTTTTTTTCTTACTGTATCCATAGCATGGAGCAAAAATCCGCCACTTCCGCAAGCAGGGTCTAAAACTCTTTCATATTCTGAAATATCAAGCATTTGTACACAAAAATATACTATATTTCTAGGTGTAAAATATTGCCCCATTTTACCCTTGAAAAAATCTCCCATAAATCTTTCAAAGGCTATTCCTTTACTGTCTAAATCTGTTCCGTTTATATTTATACCTTGTAAGTGTTCTACAGTTTTGTATATTATTTCATCATCAAGTTTAATATCTTCAGAAAACACATTTGCATCTGTCTTTTTTCCCTCTTCATATATTTTATGAATTCTATTTGAAACCTCTTTACTTTCTTCATGTGTACCTATTTGGAATTTATAAAATTCATTTGACTTAGTTGTCTTTTCATCTTTTAATTTACAGAAAAGTATTTTAGATACTTCATCAAATGCATCTGAAGGGTTTAATTTTCCTCCCTGCCATACAGTTTGATGACATTTTTCTAATGTAGAAATTAATTCTTCTCTTGATACTATTTTTAACGAATTCTTTTTTTCTTTGTCTTTTGTTTTTTTAAATCTATATTCAGATATTTTTCCGTAAGAAGTTGGAATTTCTGAAATTACATTTTTACTCCTTTCCATAGAGTCAAAATTTTTAACATCAAATGCAGTTTCAGTATTTCCAGCTACTACCCAAGCATATTTAGCTCTTAAACTATTAGCATTTCCAAAAACCTGCTCTATTGCTTGATTAAATTGATTGTCTGTAATTCCATCTTTTTTGCATTCGACTACAATATAAGGCTGAGTATCATTATTTTTTTCATAAACAACAATATCTGCTAAATCTTCAGGAGTTCTTCTTGGTACTTTTACTTCAAAATCTATATCATTTCTATCATATTTATAATCTAAAACTAATCTTATAAAAACTATTGCTCTAACTTTTTCTTCTGGATCTTTATAACTATAGCTTTTTTCTAATTTAGCATAATATGTTATTCTTTTGTCATCAATAGATATTAATTTATTTTCAATACCTTTATCTAGAATTTCATCGTTCAAATATCCCATAATAAACTTCCAATACAAATATAAAATATTATCGGATATAAAAACTAAATGTATAAAATATTTTTACCCCCACTTCTCTACCTTCATCACCCACGCTTTAGTTCCATACGCAGCTTCCAAACCAACTTCGCTGTCTTCAAAAATCATAGTCTCTTTGTTTGATACATTAAAATAATCCATGCACTTAAAAAATATCTCTGGGTGAGGCTTTTTGTTTGTTATGTCTGCCCCTGTTAAAACTAAGTCAAACACTTCATCTAATTTAAACGCTTTTAATATACCGTATACTCCGTTTGGTGAGGCTGTGGTTGCTAGTGCTAGTTTTTTCTTACCTCTATTTGATAATATTGTTTCGTAAATAAAAGGGTGAATGTCTAAAAGATTGAGATTGTTTAAATATATTTCCTCTTTTTTAATATGTATCTTCTCAATTAAAGCATCTTTATCTTCAGTTATTTTATTTAAATCCAATATATTAGACACAAAAGTTTTATAATGTAAGCCAAAGCATTTTTTATAATAATATTCTTCGTCAAGCTCTATATTAAACTCTCTAAAAGCATTGCTGTATGAATAATAATTCAAATAAGCACTGTCAATTAAAGTGCCGTCCATATCAAATATTAAAAGTTTTATATCAGTCATAATTAAACCTTATAATTTTTTGAATATTAATTATAGCATAAAGATAAATTTTTTACATTAATATTTATTCTGCAATTATAATATTGTATAATTCCAATATAATATATATAATATCAGCAATAAACAACTATGAAAATATATACATTACTACTATTAACATTATTTGTAATATCCGCATGTACAACACTCCCAAAAAAAAATATAAATAATGAAGCAGCTCAAATGTGGATTGAAGAGTCAAAAAATAAAATAGTAATGGATAATTTTCAAAATATATACAGATTCGATAAACACTCTAATATAGACATTATAATATACGGCTACTCTAACCCTACTAAATATAATCTTTTAAAAATGTCAGAAAACAACAAAGCTGTGTATTATACAAAAACAAAAAGACAAAACTTTATATTAAGTTCTCTTCCAGCATTTAATTTATATAATCTCTTAGAAAGTAAAAAAGTATATGACCCAATGTATTTAACTGTAGATTTTAATTATAGCGGTAATTTTAAAAATAACACAATATATAGATATAAAGGCTTTGTGATAGAAAATGGAAACTTATATATAGCAAACAATTATAATAAATATTATATGGAAAAATTAGAAAATTGGCTAAATAAAAACGGTTATGGAAAAGATTTATATTGGAAGCCATATAATAGTGCCAACTGGAATGAATATCCCATACCAACAGAAGATGATATAGACTGGGATAATGTATTTTTATTAGGAAAATTAGAAAAATAGTTATAATATGCTATAGAAAATAGTAACTTTCTTTTATTGTTAGATACTCCTAATTAAGTTAATATTAAGTACAACAATTAGGAGGAATCATGACCGCTAATTCAAAATGCATTATAAAAAACAATCAAAAGATAGGAGAATTATATTCAGCTATTTCTCATAGTGTAGGAGCTTTATTAGCTATAGCTGGATTTGTTCTTATGCTTATAAAAGTAAATAAAAACTATGTGCTTCCTGTGGTAGTTTATGGTGTTGGTATTACATTACTATATACATTTAGCTCACTATATCACTTTTTTCCAGATGGTAAAGTTAAGAGATTATTTCGCAAATTTGACCACATAGGCATATATATTTTTATAGCAGCAACATACACGCCGCTATGCATATTTTCACTTCCAAAAAATGTCGGAATGCTTATATTATCTGTGATATGGACATGTGCATTAATCGGCGTGATATCAAATACCATTTTAATATATAAAAGCCCAATACTCACAATAATTTTATATATTTCTATGGGCTGGATTATTGCTTTTGCTTTCAAACCTCTTTTACAAGAGTTTAATATACTTCATTTAAGCTGGCTTATATGGGGAGGAATATTTTATACTATAGGTGCATTCTTATATGCATTAGGAAAAAAGTATCAGTATAAAACTAAACAATTCACCCATGACATATTTCATATATTTGTATTAATGGGCTCATTCTCTCATTTCTGGTTTTTATACCAATATGTGATTTCTTGATATACAAAAAGGGCTGCTCTAAATATTTAGAAACAGCCCTTGATTTTTTTATATATTATATTATCTCATTACAGTATCATAATAATTTACTATGTACCAATATTCACCCATCTTTCTTAGTATAAATATTCTTTTTACTGTAGGGTCATAAACATCACCAGTATTCATATTAAAGAATCTATTATACATAGTAACTTCAACTTGTGCTCTTTTTAGTCCATACTCTTCTGTGATAGTAACTTTATCAACAGTATAGTTTAATAAAGTATATACTGATGCAGCATCATATTCTTTAGTCATCATATCTAAAACCATAGTATAATGATTTTTTAATGCTGTATCTTTTGTGGATACTATATTTCTTCTTAATTCTGTCATAAACTGATTTCTAAGATTTCTATCATAAGCAGAAGCTAAATATTTTTTAAACTCATCAAACAAAGCTTTTTTCTCTTCAGGCAAAGAAGTTCTATAAAGAATATCAAATCTTATAGCAAGCTCTCTAATATTTTCTGACTTATAAGCATTTTCCAAATCATTTAAGAAATTATTTCCAAAATTAGTTCTTATCATATTAACGCTGACAGTATCAGAGAATTGTTCTTTTAAGAAATTTTGAAAACTCAATCTAGCAGCTTTTTGATATATTCCAGTATCAGTAAAATCTTCAAGATAAGTATTGCTATAATTTCTTCTATAAGCCTCACTATATCTTTGACTTATACTAATAATAGAAGGCATATGCATATAATTAAAATAGTTGCTCCACTCTTTTCTTTTCATTGCATCTAAAGTATATGTAATAACCTCATCAGGATAATACACAGGCAAAGTAGAAGCAGTGTTAGTGGAAGTTCTAGCAACAACTATATTATTTGTAGATTGAGTTGCTGTAGCTGTTCTTATAGGTTCATCTATAAAGAAATATGCATCATCTGCTTTAATAACATATTTTTCAGTTAAATCTGGCATAGGATTAAAAGTAGCTTCTATTCTATATCTTCCAGATTTTGTAAAATAGAACCAATTATTCAAATCTATAAAAAATGAATAACTCTCACCCTCTCTTAAAGTAATTACTCTATCTTTTGAATTATCTATAGTTCTTTCATTTTGATATTTCCATAAAGTATAATTATCTGACGAAACAACTTTATTATTATAATTATCATAAACTGTGAACTTATAATTATTGAAAGGATTAATAGAATTAGTAAAACTTATTTCTCCTTTTTGGGCATATATTTTTATTTCCATAGTTATAGGTTCATTTAATCTATATCTATTTAAATCAAAGTTCATACTAATATTAAAGGAATTAGGAGCCACTATTTCATCATTAGGATATATTCTCTCAACTTCATTTAATACTATCTCATCTAAAAAATTATCTTGAGCAAAAAGTATAGAAAAACTAAATATAAAAAGTATTATATATTTCATACAACATTACCTTAAAAAATACTACTATAATAGTTTATCGACAAAAGCCGAAATAACATAAGAAAAATTATATGTCTATTATTATATAAATATAATAAAGTTTTATTTTTATATAATTTTATAGTTCCTTATTTATTTTTATTAAAGCTCTGCTTATTATGTAATGATTATAATCAATGCTCTCTCTCATAGCATCATAAAGCTTAAAAGAGCCTACTATAGATTTATCATAATCACTATCTTCAAACTCAAAGCCCTCTGTAATAGATTTTATAACTCTCTGCATTGTAACACCCAAAAACTCATTAACTTTGCTTATATTAAGTATCTTTATATCGGATTCGCTTAACTTCTCTAAAAGTTTATCTACTTTTCTATGCCTTTTTAATTCGCTGTTAATTTCATCGCATAATTTAATAGCATTTAATACATAAGGCTTAAGCTCTATTATTTCAGAATCTATTTTCTCTAAACCTGTTTTTATGTTTGATAATATTTCATTTTTTTTATTTAATTCTTCAGAGTTTTTATCTATTTCTATATTAATATTGTCAAGTTTTTTAAGAAGCTCATCAACTGTAATATTTTCCATTGCCTTGATTATTACTCCGCCTTCTGTGGCATTATAGAATTTTTTACTGCTATTTATTTTGCATTGTTCTTCATACCAATTTCTATACATATCAAAACGGGAATCTGTAAACACACTCTCCCCATAAACATTTTTCTCTTCTCTCAAATTTCCAGAAACAAGCACTTTATATATTCTGCTGTCATAAGAATCAAGCTTTCCTATCTCTGTAAAAAAGTTCTCTTCATGATAGCTTCCTTTTATATGAGTTTGATGATTAGGAAAAGATAAATCAAGCCCAAGCATTATTATAGGGTTAGCACCAATTCTAATAGCAAAGTCGTATGCTGCTGTAGAAACACTTCCTCCCATAGTAATATCTCCCCTTTTCCCCAAAGGTTTCATAAAATATTTAGCAAGAGGAAATATAGAATCCAAAAAATATATTGCACCTTTAAATGACGATATAGCCTCATTATCAACAGAAGACTCTGCTATTAAAACAGTATCTTTAAAATTTACATTTCTAAAATATTTAGAGTTCTTTTTTTGCGGGTCAATAGTGATAACAAAATGAGGGGATATATTATGACTAGATAACGGCTTCATTGCAGTATCTACAGCTATTATTATTGCTTTATCTTTTAACTCTTTTAATTTTCTAATATTTTTCTCTAATGAAGGACCAGCAGAAACTACCACCGCTGGAATATTTTTATATTTATCAAAAAACCTATTTACACCATAATGAGTGGATATTTCTACTACATTTGATGCTATATTATAAGCCCATAATTTATCGAATCTTAAAATTGTGTTTATGTTAATAGTTTTTTTGTCTATTATGGACAATACTTTTGTTTGATAAAATAAAGCATCATCTGTAAATAAATTGCTGTAAGACCTTGTAATAAAAAATTTTACTTTTTTAGTAGTTTTTAGAGATATAAACTTCTCTATATCTTCAATGTCATTTCCGCCGATAAAAAATGTAATCTTACTGTCTTCTAATATTTTATCTAATTTAAAATTATCAATAAGCAAATTAAAAAAACTAATAGAAGGTTCAATTACTACTATATTGATATTAAGTTTCTTTATAGCATTGATTAAATAACCGCCACCAATACCAAATATAAATACCACATCAACATCATCTTCTATTTCTTTAATTAAAGTATTAGCTTCTTTTATAGGGTCATAAGCACTATGAAGCAAAACACTCTTTCCATTCTTTATAACTTTTGCTGAAAGGTTTTTAGATTTTGTTTCAATAACCTCTAAAGAAATATCATCTTCTTTTTTGGCATTTTCAATTAAATCTAAAAAATTAATAGGATATGCTTTTATATTTTTTTTAATGGCATTTAAATTATTTTCTCTAATTTCTATCATTCACGATTTTCTCTCTACTATATAATTTGCAAGCTCAATTAATATATTTTTTGCCTCGTTATCATCGTATACATTTAAATAATCTATAGCCTCTTTTGAAGTCTCTATTGCTTTCTCTTTTGCTCCCTCAAGCCCAAACTGTTTAACATAAGTAAGTTTACCCTCTTTCTCATCTTTACCCACAGTTTTACCAAGAGTTTCATTGTCAGAAATTACATCAAGTATATCATCTTGTATCTGAAAAGCTAAACCAATAGCCTCTCCATATTTAGTAATGTTTTCTAAATTAATATTCTCTTTCTCTGAAGCAATAGCCCCCACTCTCACAGCTCCCCTAATCATAGCACCTGTTTTTTTGGAGTGAAGTATTTTAAGCATTTCAAAATCAATATCTCTCTCTTCATAATACAAATCTATAAACTGTCCCATTACCATTCCAGAAACTCCCGCAGCATAACTTATCTCATAAAGAAGTTTTCTCAAAGTTTTATCATTAACATTAGCATTAGATAAAATCTCAAATGAATGAGTAAAAAGTCCGTCCCCCACAAGTATAGCATTAGCCTCACCATATTTAACATGTGTAGTTGGTTTGCCTCTTCTTAAATCATCATTATCCATAGCAGGCAAATCATCATGAACCAAAGAATATGTATGAATAAGCTCTAAAGATACAGCTGGAATAATTGCTTTTTTATAATCTCCATTAAATAATTCACAAGCAAGGCAAGTTAAAATTGGTCTTAATCTCTTTCCTCCTGCATCAAGCGGATATTTAAGCATATCTAAAAAATTATTTTCTAATGAAATACTACTGCTTTTAAAAATATTATTTATCTCACTATCAATATCTTTTAATCTTATATTCATATACTCTTTAAGATTCATTTTATTTATTCCTTACCACTTAATAATAAAATCATTATATAAAAAGAGATGAAAATGTAAAGCTAATATTAAATAAAAATATTGTATTAAGTTATTAATTATTTAATTTAATACGATAAAAAATGTATAACATATTTAATTTAAAAATTGGAAACATTATAAAATGGAAAAAATCATTATAGAAACAAATAGGCTAATATTAAGAGAATTAAACAAAAACAGTAAAGAAGATTATAATAGTTTATGCGAGATATTAAAAGACAAAGAAATAATGTATGCTTATGAACATGGATTTACAGAAGAAGAATGCAGAGAATGGTTTGAAAGACAAATAAATAGATATAAAACTTATGGATTTGGACTTTGGGCTGTGATATTAAAAGAAAATAATAAACTAATTGGTCAGGCTGGTTTAACTATGCAAAATATTGATATAAAAATTAATGACTCTAATGAACTTCTTGAAATAGGATATTTATTTAATAAAAATTATTGGCATAAAGGATTTGCTATAGAAAGTGCTGTATCTTGCAAAGAATATGCTTTTAATAAGCTAAATGCTGATAGAGTTTATTCTATAATAAGAGATAACAATATATCCTCTCAAAAAGTAGCTATAAAAAACCAAATGAAAATAGTAGGAAAAATAACAAAGCATTATTACAATATGGATATGCCTCATTATGTTTTTTGCTGTGAGAAATAAAATAATATCTTTAAAAACAAAAAGGCATGCAATTTATGCACACCTTTTATAATAAATTATTTAATAATTATTAATCTCTGCTTCTTATCTTTGATAAAAGTTTTAATATCTCTAAATATAACCAAACCAAAGTAACAAGTAAACCAAAAGCAGCATACCATTCAAAATATTTAGGCATGTTATAAGCTTCGCCTTTCTCCATAAAGTCAAAATCTAAAAGCAAATTAAGTGAAGCTATTACAACTATAACAACACTAATACCAATACTTAAAGGACTTGAACCATATAAGAAAGGAATCCTAGCACCAAAAAATGACATCACAAAATTAACTAAATATACAATAGCTATACATAAAGTTGCAGCCACTATTACACTTCTAAATTTTTCTGTTACTCTTATAATTCTAAATCTATAAAGAAGAAGCATAATAAATAAATCAGCAAAAGTAAAAAATACAGCCTGAACAACTATGCCATCATAAGCAGCATTAAAAACATAAGAAACTGCCCCAATAGCAACACCCTCAAGTATAGCATAAAGTATAGATAAAACCTTTGCCAACTCTTTTTTGAAAGTCATTATTAAAGCCAAAACAAAAGCACCTATAGATGAACCTAAAGCAACAGGATAAAGCATTGCTGGGTTATTTGCTAAAACAAAAAATACACTAACCATTGCAGAAAGTATTAAAACCAATGTTAAAATAATAGATTTGTTTATAGCACCATTAATAGTCATAGTGCCTTCATTTGCATTCCTTAATTCATAATCAAAAGCTTTTTCTGATAAAACTGGATTAGCCATTTTATAATTAAACCTCCGAATAAAATTAATAATATTTTAAAAGCTAAAATATTATTTTGTACATTATATAGGTATAAGTAAAAAACTCAAGCCCAATTATATTCAAAAATCTCATTAACGCACGGTAAACCAAATTTCAAATATAATAAAATTAGAATAGCAAACAAGTTTATATTATAAAATTCACTCTGCGTGCGGTTGAATAATAAATAAAAATTTACATAAATGGTTGTTGCATTAGAAATTAAGAACTAAATATTGTTTATATTTTTATATTTAAATGTATAATGAAGTATATAAATATGATAGGGTAAAAACATGTCTGATAATAACAACACAGAAAATATTAATAACAATACAAATAATGATAAGAGCAACTCCAAAGAAAAAAATGAATGTCCTTTAAAAATACATTTTAGTTTTATGCTATATTCTATAATATGCATAATATTTTTATTAATTTTGATATGCAAATATTCTAAATACACAAATGAAAGTAAAGCCCTAATAGAAAATAGTATCAAACAGTTTGAACTAAACTCACAAACGCAACTAAGCAATTATTATGAATTCCTAAAAGAAACGGTCACAAATGAAAGTTTTGAAAGCAAAGAGTTTATAAAAAATACACTCGAAGAAGCATTCAAACCCAACATTGATTTACTTAGAGAAACACTAAAAGATAGTAAAGACTTTTCAATAAATACAGTAACTTTCTGGTTAGCATTTTTGTCTTTAATAATGATAATATTTACAATATTAGGCATATACGCCAACAATAAAATAATGGAGAGTAACCAAAAGCAATCGGAATTGATTATAAATGACTTACAATCAAAAGCAAAAGATAGTATAGATAATATAAAAAACGAATTTATCCAAGAACATGATAAATATATCAAAACTCTAAACAATGATTTTGATAATATTAGAAATAAATTGAATGAAAAAAAAGATGATATTAATAAAGATATAGAAAAAATAAAAATCAATATGCTTAATGATATGAATACAATAAAAGATGAAGTAATAAATACAAAAGATAATGTAAAAAAATCAGAAGTAGAAATCAATAATATAAAAACTGATTTATTAAAAGAAAAAGATACTTTAATTGAAAATGCTAAAAAAGAATTAAATGAGCAAAAAGATAAAATTACTGAATTTATAGAAACAATAAAAGACAATGCTATAAACAAAGTAGATAGTATAAAAGAAGAAATAAATAATAATAAATCAGAAGCTGAAAAAATGTTAAAAGAGATGAAAGAAGAAAGAGAGTCTCAAAAAGAAGAAGGAAAAGCTATATTAAGTGAAATGGAAAAACGACAAAAAGTAAACGATTTATTAAACAAAGCATGGTCAGAATCTAACAAAAATAATAAAGAAGAAGCTATAAAATTTTATACTGAAGCATTAGAAATAGATTCTAAAAATACAATAGCTTTAAATAACAGAGGTGCTTTATATTCTAATAAATATAAAGAAACTAAAGATGAAAAATATTTCAATAAATCATTAGAAGATTATAACAAAATTTTAAATACTCATAATAATGATATTGATACTTTAAATAACAGAGGTAATTTATATTCTGATAAATATGAGATAATTAAAGAAGATAAATATTTTAATAAAGCTTTAGAGGATTATAATAAAGTATTAAGTATGAATAAAAATTACTATAGAATATATATAAATACATCTTTTTTATATTTAACTAATTATAAAATTAATAAAGAAGAAAATAAAGAAAGTTTAATACAAGCAGAAAAATATTTAAATGAAGGTTTTAAAATATCTCCTAATAATTTAGAATTGATAAATAATTATGGTATATTTTTATATTTAAAAAATAATTTAAATAAATCTGAAAAATATTTGAAAAAGTCTATAAACAAAAGCAGAGTAAAAGAAAATTTAGGAGAAACCTACTACTATTTATATCTTGTATACAAAAAATACTCTGAACTTGACAATAATAACAGCGGTTACTCAAAAGAAGAATGCGAAAATAAAAGTAAAGAGTATCTTCAACAGTCAGAAGATTTAGGATATAAGCACTTTATGGAGGAATAAAAATTACATATCTTTGTAAATATATTATAAACTTTTTTGTCTATTAAAAATTTTTTTATCACTCGTATATGCTTTACTAAAGATAAAGCAAAAAATGCACTTTTTGCAACTTTTTGCTGCGGGAAAAAGTTGAATAAAATAAAAAACTTATATGACAATTTTTTTAAGTTTATGATTTGTGGTGGCTTTGCCCCCACACCCCCACTTCTTTTGGTGACCCAAAGAAGCAAAAGGACTGCATTTTAACGGAATATAGTTACAAACATATATCATTATTTAATATATATTCATAATCAATAAAATTAAAACACTATAAATATTTATTAAGTTACTTTAAAAAAATTACATTATTTCTTATACACAGAATAAGCATAAGATATTATAGCGGATGCTGCTGATACATTAAGTGAATCAAAATCGCTCTGGGCTCTTATTATAATGCTGCCGTCAGAATTCTTCTTCAAACTATCTCTCACTCCGCTATGCTCATTTCCAAGTATAATAGCTGTAGGTGTGTCAAATTTAAAATTTTCTAATGATGTATCGCCCTTCTCGCTCGCATAATATACCCAAAAACCTTTATCTTTCATTATCTCAATAACCCTATTAAGATTGGTCTCTATTGATATAGGCAAATGATAAGCAGCACCAGCCGATATCTCATAAACCTTTTCATTTATAGGAGCAGCATTGTCTTTAGGTATAATAATTCCACCCAAATCAAAAAAATATGCATTTCTTATAATAGCACCCAAATTATGAACATCAGTTATAGAATCAAGTATAAATATGAGCGGTGTATTAGTTTTTTCCAAAGCCCTATCCAAAAAAACATCAATACCTATCTCAGAATTTTCTTTCACGCTCGCAGCAATAGAATAAACCTTCCCTACAATGCTTTCCATCTCTCTTTTATCAACATTTTTTATTAAAACCTTCTTTCTCTCGGCAAGCTTAATAATTTCTTTTTCTCTTTTAGATATAGGAAATTTTATATAAATAACATCAACCAAGTCTTTAGATAGAGCTTCAACTATAGCATTTTTTGAACTAATAAACATTATTTCTTATAACCATTAGGGTGATTTTTATGCCAATTCCAAGCAGTTTCAACTATTTTCTCTAATGAGTCTATAGTAGGAGTCCAACCCAATACCTCTTTAGCCCTATCACTGCTAGCAATAAGTTCAGATGAATCCCCTGCCCTTCTCGGACAAACTTCTGCAGGTATAGCATGACCTGTTACTTTTCTAGCCACCTCTATAACCTCTTTTACACTAAATCCGTTTCCATTACCCAAATTACAAGCAACACTCTTACCGCCATTTTTAAGATAATTCATAGCAGCAATATGTGCCAAAGCCAAATCGCATACATGTATATAATCTCTCAAACAAGTACCGTCAGGTGTGGGATAATCATCACCAAATATTTTTATGTTTTCTCTTTTTCCGAGAGGAACTTGAAGTATTAAAGGTATTAAATGTGATTCTGGGTTATGGTCTTCTCCAATGTCTCCGTCAGGGTGAGCACCAGAAGCATTAAAATATCTCAAAGCAACATAATTAAAATAATAAGCTTTTGTATACCAAGCAAGTATTTTCTCTAATGCAAGCTTACTGTCTCCATAAGGATTAGTAGGCTCTTTTCTGCAATCTTCTTTTAGAGGAATAGCTTCAGGCTCTCCATAAACAGCAGCAGTAGAAGAAAATATAAAGTTCTTTACTTTAGCTCTAAGCATAGCGTTAAGTAAATTTATAGAGTTAGATACATTGTTATGATAATATTTAGCAGGATTTTGTACACTCTCACCAACTTCTATATAAGCACATAAATGCATAACAGAATCAATATTATGCTTAGCAAATATTTCATCAAGTAAAGCACTATCTCCAATGTTTCCCTGATAAAAGTTCTTACAATCTTTAATAGCCTCTTTATGTCCATACTCAAGTGAATCTATTACAACAGTTTCTATATTCTGTTTTAAAAGTTCACGCACCACATGCGAACCAATATAACCAGCTCCTCCGCAAACTAATACAGCCATAATAAAAAACCTCCTATTTATAAAAATTAATTTTCAGCACCTAAACTCTCTAAAAGCTCAGTAGTCTCAGTATCGTTAGCATAATATAAAACACCATCTCCGTCTTCATCAGTGCTGTTAATATCAAAATCCAAATCATTAACCAAATATTTAATAACTTCTAAATTATCATTCAAAGAAGCAATATGAAGCCCATTAGCATCATAAATATTTCTGGAATCAACTAAATCAGGATGAGCTTGAACTAACATTTTTACTTCCTCCGCACTTCCAGTACCGCAAGCCCATAAAAAAGCATTCCAGCCATCTTCATCTTTAATATAAGGGTCAGCATTATTGTCAAGTAGATATTTCATTATACCCAAATCTCTATAAAATATAGCAAATATCAAAGGAGTAGCTCCATCAATGCTATAACTATCGTCCATAAACTCGCTATACTCGCTTTCATCTGTACTTATAGTATCATTAATTAATTGATTATCATTCTCTATTAATTCTGCCACCCTTTTTAAACTGTGATTTCTTATAGCATCAAATATATCATACTCTTCACTATATTCCCCCTCTTCTCTGCCTTCATAAGCAAATGCATAAGCACTCTTAGTATCAACAAACTTACCATTTACTTTCACAACATTAGTATACTCTTTATGATATATATTATTAGGGTCACTAACATACACTTTATTATTATTATTAACTGAAACTTCAGATTCTTTCTTACAAGAAAATAAAACAACAGATAATACTATCAAAATAATAAACAATATTCTTTTCATAAATACAAAACCGCCATTCCATATAACTTATAAATAATTATATCTAAACAACTATATTTTGTCAATTTCTATATTTTTATATTATTATTGACTTTTTTATTATACAAGATTTTTAAAATTTAATAAAAAAAATTTTATTAATATAAAATTACTAACTATAAAATATAATAACACAATAGTATAATTTTTCACTAAGAAACAATATCTATATCCATAAAATATATTACATTAATATATGCACAGGAGCCAGACATATTGCAGTTAGGAATTCCTTAATTTCTTAAAGTATAGCATAGGTGTATCATAATTTAAAGCAGAGTGTATTCGTTTACGCATCTGCGGGCATTCGCCTAATTCCAAAAATGATTATATTTTTGTAGCTTTTTATTTGCTTTCTCTAAAGTTAATTCTTGTGTACAAAAGTCATAGAATTCTT
>OARM01000016.1_pt1 | contig 147103 bp, 129 predicted proteins | sample 1475591 | NCBI WGS metagenome assembly OARM01 (sample SAMEA3360676, study PRJEB22359) | human gut metagenome | biome: ENVO:urban biome; feature: ENVO:human-associated habitat; material: ENVO:feces | place: Bangladesh | collected 2011
TTTTCTATATTTAAATGCTCATCGTTATCAACTTCATCAATATTGTCAACTTTAATAGCTTCATCATCAATGCTGTCTTCTATTTTTTCTAAGTCTTCGATATTTTCTATATTTAAATGCTCATCGTTATCAACTTCATCAATATTGTCAACTTTAATAGCTTCATCATCAATGCTGTCTTCTATTTTTTCTAAGTCTTCGATATTTTCTATATTCAAATGCTCATCATTATCAACTTCATCAATATTGTCAACTTTAATAGCTTCATCATTAATGCTGTCTTCTATTTTTTCTAAGTCTTCGATATTTTCTATATTTAAATGCTCATCGTTATCAACTTCATCAATATTGTCAACTTTAATAGCTTCATCATTAATGCTCTCTTCTATATCTTCTAAGTCTTCAATAGCTAATAAATCTTCTTTGCTTATATTATCTACAGCTTTTTCTATATCATCTAAATTAGGCAGCTCTAATTTGCTTTTTTTATCAATGTGTTTTTTATTTTTTGATTCTATATTATTTAAATATTCTATATCTTCATTTAATGTATTTAAATCATAATTAAAATCATCTAAATTATTATCATCATCAAAATTATTGTATTCATCATCTTCTAGAATATTATCATCTGATGAATATATACTATCATCTTCTATATCTGAAGCATTTTCTGTTTGCAATTTTTTTCTTTCATATAAAGCACTAGATATTAAAAATATTAATGAAGAACAAAGTATAATAAGTAAAATATATTTTAAATATCTTTGTATTATAGGCACATCAAGTTCTAATATTCCTACATTAAAATTATATATATCTTTAACATTTCTTGAATGTAATATATATGAATAAGCTCCTATATTTATTACTCCAGGATTATTCATATATTGATATAATGTATCTCTTGAAATACTATTAATATTTATAGAAGGATTATAATATATTACACCATTTGGTATAAGCAAGAAGTTTAAATTGTATGAAGTATTTTCAAAAATCTTTTTAAATACACTTGCTACAATATATCCAACTTCTAATCCTTTTTCATTTTTAATTGGTTTAATAAAATAAACACCATCAAAATCTTGGTCAAAGAAAGCTTTTTTATCATTTATTTTTAATGCATTAAGGTTTATACTTTTTCTATTATCCGGAGAAGAAAATACAGCACGTCCATTAGAAAAATAAAGCCCAACAGTATCAAAAGCATAATTACCGCTTCTAAAAATAGATATAATTCTATTTTTTTCATCTTCATTCATTCCATTTAATACAACATTTTGAAGAAGTGAAGGAAAATTATAACTTTCTATTATTTTATCTAATCTATTATCATAATCATTTATAAGGCTTAATATATTATTTTGGCATATTAGAGATGTTCTATCAAGCTTTTTAGTATCTATATCAAAAGCATCTTTTTTTAATCCAAATACAAAAGTAATAAATAGAGCAATAATTATAGCATTAAGCAAAATAGCTATATATACAAAAATAGAAATATTATTATGTCTATCAAACATAAAAAACCACCTATATTATTTTTTAGTTATACTTTTTCTAGCATCTTCTTCTGCTTTACTTATTATTGAAGATAACATCTTATCAAAAGCAGCAAATACATCTTCTGTTCTTTTAGTATCTATATTTTTTATTTTTTCCTCATCATTATTTTCTATACCATATGAATTATATATTTCCATATTAATATTTTCTTTTACTTCTTCTTCCTCTTCTATTTTTTCTTGTACGTTTTCTATTTCTTCTACATCATCATTTATTTTTTCTATTTCTTCTTTTGAATTAAAAATATTTTCGTTACTATATTCATTATATGATAATTGTAAATCGCTTTTAATAATTTTTCTATCTCTTATATCTTCATTATTAAAATATTCATTATTATTAGAATATTCAGCATTTAAAGAATAGTATTCATCATTATTTTCTGATTCTTGATAATTTTGATATTCTTCTTCAGATTCTTGAACTAAAGCTTTTATTTCTTCATCATTATTATTATATATATCATCTTCATCATTTTGAACACTTTCTATTTTGTATTCATCATTATTATATTCGCTATTATATTCATCATACTCTTCTGTTTTGTAAATCTCTTCTAATGTACTGTTATCATTATATTCTAATATTTCATCATCTATTTTTTCTTCTTCTACAAATTCTATTGAATCTTCATTTTTGTCATTTTCTAATTCTTTATCAACTTCATTTTCTATATAGCTTAATGAATAAATATTATTGAAATTATCTTCATTTTCTATACTTATGTCTTTTATCTCTTCTGTTATTTTTTCTTCTGCATTTATCTCTTCATTATTATCTTTTGCAGGATCATAGTTATTAAACTTTATCATGCTTACAATATTTGATATGTCTTTTGCAATATTGAATTTATTTTCTTCTTCTTTTTTATTATTATCAAAATATTTTTCTGGTATTTTATAATGAAGTTTTTCTATTATAGGAGGCATATCATCTATTGCAGTAGATTTAGGTATATCTGCTTTTACTAAGCTCTCATCTATAAATAATTCATTTTCTCCTTTAACACTCTCCAAAAAATCTCTATGAGTTTTAATTTGCATTAAGTATTTAAAGAAGTTAATTATTCCAGTTAATATTAATTGGAATAATAATATAAGCAAAGCAGTAACAGCTAATACTATTAATTCAAAATAATTAGGATACTCTTTTCCTATCATAGATACAGACAATGAATCATTAACTATAAAACTAGGTTGTTTTTTATAATAAGCAAATCTATTAATAACGCTAGATACTTTTTCTATAGATTTTTCTCCTATAGACTCTCTTACATTATAAACTAAATCTCTAGAATCGCTTATATAAAGTCTTTTGTCTGCCACTTGATAATACATAGCTATATCAGAAACATAAGAATAATCATTTCTTGTAGTAACAATAATTTCACCATATTTATTTTTAATATATTCCATTATATAGAATGCATTTTCATTTTCAGCATTTAATACCAAAGAGCCTTTATTTTTTACTTCTTTTAACAGATTATCCTGTAATTCTATAGGCCAAGATTTATGATTAGCCGAATACAAGTTTAGTCTCATTTTGCCGTCTATAGAAAAGACTGTCATGCTTCTTAAATAAGGGTTTTCTAAAGTCATTTTATAATAATCATTTTTATATTTTTCTAATTCTGTTTTAGAGTAATTTTTGTATGGGTTATAATCTTTTAATATATCAGCTGTTTGATACATGCTATAACCTACATAATCTGATATAGATTGAGTTATTAAGTTTACCTGGTATTCTGAAACTGTATTTCTTTTTATTTTTAAGTTAGTAGCAAATTTATCCATCATTTCCATCATCATATCTAGATAATCATTAATTAATACAGATACTTTGCTGTTTTGAGGCAATACAGTGTTGCTTGCCACTCTTGCAAACATAGCAACTATAAAAATCATTAAAAATGATATCATCAGACTAAGAAGTGTTTTAATAATTTTTTGCTTTTTATCATTATTCATAACTCTAACCCTTATATACTACTATAGCTATATCTTTTTTATTATTATATTTTATCGGATAAAGAGTTTTTTACTTGAAAACTTTATTTCGAAAGAATATTTGTTATTTTTATATATTTTTATAAGTTATGAAACTCTGGTATCATTTTATTGTATGTGCAAAATTGTTTAAATCCTATATTTTTTAGAATTTCTTTTGCTTCGTTTATATGAAATCCCAAATGACTAGGCTGATGGCTGTCGCTTCCTATGGTTATAATGTTTCCTCCTAATTTATAATATAATTTTAATATATCTATAGAAGGAGTTGTGTCTTTTAAGCCATATCTTGTATAAGAAGTATTAAACTCTATTCCTTTACCGTCTTCTATTATTATTTTTAATATATCTTCTATAATAGGTTTTACTTTTTCAAATGGGTATATTCCTTTTTTATCATATCTTATAATTAAGTCTAAATGCCCTAACACTGAATAATTTTTAAAACTTTTTACAACTTCAAGCATCTCTTTATAATATGCTTCATTATATTCTTTTTGAGTTTTATCTCTTTGAAAATCTTGTGTCCAGAATTCTTTATTATCTACCTGATGAACAGAGAATATAATAAAATCAAAATTATATTTTTTTAAAAGAGCTTCATATTTATCAATAGTATGAGTTTGTATACCGCATTCAAGGCCTGTTTTTATATCAATTTGTTTTGAGTATTTCTCTTTTATTTTATTAATATCTTCTATATATTTAGGATAATTAACATTGGTGATAGTGTTTTTATCTTTTATTTTAATTTCGTCCCAATCTTTTTTTATACCATAATCTACATGGTCGGTAATGCAAATATCATCTATATTTAGTTTTATAGCATCTTTTATAACTTCTTCTAATGGATAATTAGAGTCATCGCTAAACTCTGTATGTACATGATAATCTGCAAGCATATTAATAATTCCTATTTTTTACTTTTACATAATTATATATATAAATTATTTTCTTGTATATATTTTTATAATTTTTTTTAATAATTAATTAGTAAAATAAAAATTAGGTATCAGTATATATAAATACCAATACCTAATCAAACAATATTATAATAAAAACTATTATAATGTTTTCATGTCTATTACATATCTGAACTTAGCTTGTCCGCTTGTAAGTTTTTGATAAGCTTCATCTATTTGGTTAGCGGCAATAATTTCAGTTTCTGGGTATATTTTGTGTTTAAGAGAAAAATCAAGCATTTCTTGAGTTTCTTTAATACCGCCAATCATAGAACCATAAACTTTTTTTCCGCCTGAGAATATTAATCTTGCCAAATCTATGCTTTGTTTTAATTCAGCAGGAGGAAGCCCAACAATAGCCATCTCTCCGCCGTATTTTAATAAGTCAACATAATTATTAACATCATATCCTGTAGGAATAGTAGATATTATTAAATCAAAACGAATAGATATATCTTTTGTAGAAGTAAATAAATCTTTTGCTCCCATCTCTAAAGCTTCTTTTTTCTTTTTGTCGTTACGAGCAAATACATAAACATCAGCTCCCATATTAACAGCATATTTCACAGCCATAGAACCAAGTCCGCCAAAACCAGCAACACCTACTACATCACCTTTTTTAACGCCAGAGAATTTGAGAGGTGAGTATGTTGTAATACCAGCACATAAAAGCGGAGCAACTTTTTCCATTGGTGCATCTTTTGGTACTGTGATAGCAAACTTTTCACTAACTACTATGTTGTTTGAATATCCGCCGTAAGTAGGCTCATCGTTATGAAAATGGTCTTTGCAGTCATAAGTAAGTACAGTTTGACCTCTTTCGCAAAATTGTTCATGACTTCTTTTGCAAGCCTCACATTCTCCGCAAGAGTTTACCATACAGCCTACACCTGCATAATCACCAACTTTAAATTTTGTAACATTTTTTCCAACAGCTACCACCTTTCCAGCAATTTCATGACCAGGCACCATTGGATATATTCCCTCATGCCACTCACTTCTTGCAGAGTGTATATCACTATGGCATATTCCTGCATACATTATCTCTATTAAAATGTCATTGTCTCCCATAGAGTGCCTTGAAAACTCAAAAGGCTTAAATGTATCAGTTTTGCTATGAACAGCATATCCTTTAGCATTTATTCTCTTTCCAGAATTAGCTTCTTCCAAGTTTTTTTCTAATAACATGTATATATACTCCTCATTATTAAATATGTTTTATTATAGCATTTATTATAACATTGAAGTGCACTCTAATGTCAAGATTTTTATACATTAAAATGCATGAGATTTTGTTAGTTCTTATTGGATATAAATTATAGTATATTATAAAGTTTTAATTTTATTGAAAATATAGTCTTTTTGCTTCTTTGGGTCACCAAAAGAAGTGGGGGTGCGGGGGCTAGTCTCCGCAAATAAAAAATAAAAAAATATTTTTGATAAACTTAAAAATTTTCAATATATATAAATTTTAAAATATTTTGACAATTTGGCTTTATTCAGGTATATTATTTTTAGTAATTTTTTAGGATAAATATATGCATAAAATTAATGGTGTTCTATATAAACAAAATTGTTCATTAAAAAAATATAATACTTTTAGAGTAAATGCTAAAGCTCTTCATTTTTATATGCCTGAAACTATTAATGGCTTTATAGATTTAATTAAATATTTAAATGATGCTGATAAAAGATATATTATTTTAGGCGGCGGGAGTAATATACTTTTTTTGGATAAGGTAATAGAAGTTCCTATAATACATACAGGATTTTTTACAAGAATAGAGCAGACTAGCAATAATATTTTAGCTTATTCTGGGGCTAATGTTATAGATGTTGTAAAGTACGCTTATAGAAATAGTTTTACAGGTTTAGAGTTTTTGTATGGGCTACCTGGAAGTATTGGGGGAGCAGCGTACATGAATGCCCGCTGTTATGAACATTCTATATCAGAGTTTGTAGATAGTGTTGGGATTATAGATGACAATATTGAATATATGCATATAAAGGCAGATGAATGTAATTATGCTTATAAAAAAAGCATATTCCAAGATAAGAAATACATTATAATAGATGTGAGGCTAAAATTAAATAAGGGCTTAAAAAAGATAATTAAAAAAGATATGAACAAATATATAAGAGACAGAAAAAATAAAAATCAATATAAATATCCATCAGCAGGAAGCACTTTTTTGAATGATTATGAAACTAATATGATAGCTGGTAAGGTAATAGATTCACTTAATATGAGAAACACAAGGGTAGGGGGTGCTATGGTTTCACCTTATCATGCTAATTTTATTGTTAATTATAATAATGCTACGGGGAGAGATATTTTTGAATTAATGAAAAAGGTGAGAGAAGAGGTTTACACTAAGACAGGTATAAAGTTAAATGCTGAAGTGCGTATTATAGGAAATTATGAAAATGAAGTTTTTTGATAAAAATTTTAATAATTATAATGAAAAGCATTTATATTATATTGATAGTGCCATAGAAAAAGCTCATTCACTTTATGACAGCTGTATATGCTGCGGACATTTATGCAAAACAGATAGAAATAATAACAAAATAGGAAGATGTAAGATTTTTGAAGACACTAGTCATATAAAAGCAGCCTCTCATACTTTGCATTTTGGCGAAGAGCCTATGCTTGTTGGAAATAATGGAAGCGGAACTGTATTTTTTTCTAATTGCAATTTATCTTGCGTGTTTTGTCAGAATCATCAAATAAGCTCCGAAGGCATTGGGGAAGTTATAGATTTAGATAAATTAGCTTCTTATTTTTTAGATTTAGAGAGAGAGGGAGCTAATAATATTAATCTTGTAAGTGCAACGCATGTGATTTACCCTGTATTAAAGGCTTTAAAAATTGCATTACTAAATGGCTTAAACTTGCCTATAGTTTATAATACAAATGGTTATGACACCAATGAATTATTAGATTGCTTAAATGGAATAATTGATATTTATTTGCCTGATTTAAAATATTTTAATAATGAAAAGGCTATAAAATATTCCAGAGCAGAGAATTATTTTGATGTTGCAATTAATGCTATAACTATAATGAAAAATCAGGTTGGAGATTTAATTGTAGATGAAAATGATATTGCCAAAAGCGGCATAATAATAAGGCATTTAGTTTTGCCAAACAACGAATCTGATTCTTATGATATATTAATAGAGCTAAAAGAGAGGGGTTTTTTAAATAGTTATATTTCTTTAATGTCGCAGTATAGTCCTGAGTTTATGGCAAAAGATTATGACAATATTAATAGAAAACTATATGTTAAAGAATATAATGAAGTATTAAACTTTGCATTAGATTTAGGTTTTGAGAATATATTAGGTCAAGAGATGGAAAGCAGTGAGAATTATTTACCAGATTTTAGAAAAGATAAGCCGTTTGAATAAAAAGAAATAAATGAATAAAAAATGGAGCGGGCGAACGGAATCGAACCGTCATCTTTAGATTGGAAGTCTAAGGTAATAACCATTATACGACGCCCGCAATTAAAGTTTAATTATTATAACATACAGATAAAAAAAAGCAAGCTATTTATATTATTATTGCTAATATTTTATTGATAATTTTACTAATTTATTGTAATATGGTTTTACTGTTTAAGAATAATTTTAAATAACTGGGGAAAAAATGAAAAAGATAATATTAGTTCTATCATTTATTTTAACTACAGTAGTTGCTTGTTCTAGTACACCTAAGGCGACTACTCCAGAAAACACATCTGGTTTTAATACTGAATTAAATCTTCCAGATGGTGTTAGGGTGAGAGAAACTCCTAGAGGAAAGGTATTAGAGCTTTATGACCCTAAAGCTAAAAGCGATGTTGGTAAGCAAACTGGAATTTATGAAGTAAAATTCCAATTCGACAAAGCTGTAGAAATAGGAGAGTATAAACAAGCTTATAATTTAGTTTATACTATATTAAACAATAATCCTGAAATAAGAATTATGGTAGAAGGTAATTCTAGTAAAGAAGGTAAAGCTCCTTACAACTACAATTTGTCTGTAAGAAGATCTGATACTAGCTATAATTACTTAATAAAATTAGGTACTAAAAATAACAGACTTCTTAAAAATGCTTTTGGTGAGGGTCTTCCAGAATATCCTACTTTAGAAGCTAATAGAAGAACTGAATTTATAGTAATAATGAATGAAGCAGATTTAAAAAAGTATAATGACTTTGCAAAAACTGTCGATGTTAATAAAGAAAATTAATATCTAAGGTTTTGGTAAAGGCTATGAAAAAATTATTATTTGTTTTTGCTTTATTTATTTTTGTAATATCTTGCGGTACTACTCCAGAAATGGCGCCTGCAGAAAGTGCAGAACCTGTTGCTTTGGCTGTACAAGAAGAACCGCAAGCTGTTGCTAATACTGGCGAACTCTATCTACCTCAAGGTACTTCTATAAGAGATTCTCAAAGGGGAAGAGTATTTGAGACTAATCCTAAAATAATATTTGGATTTGCTAAAACTACTATGCCTGCAAATGCTAATGTTGCTTTTGCTCAAGTAATAGAGTTTTTAGATAAGAATCCTAATGTTAGATTAGTAGTAGAAGGACATACTAGCAATAAAGGAATAGCTTACCCTTATAATTACAACTTATCTGTTAATAGGGTAAAAAATGCTAGAGCTTATTTGGTTAATAATGGGGTTGATGCTAATAGATTAATTGAAAAACCACTCGGCGAAGCATTGCCTGAGTCTAATGTTCAAGCTAATCTTAGAAGATATGAGTTTATCATTATTGAAAATCAAGCAGATATGGATAAATATAATAGTTTTGTATCTACTCTTGATGTGAGAAAGGAAACTGTATATACTGGAAATTAATTAATTTTTATGTATATAATTAGAAATCAAACCTCCTTCTTTCTGTAACAAGAAATTAGGAGGTTTTCTAAATTTAAGTAAAGGTATTATGTTTTATGAAACAATTTGTTATTTTGTTTTTATTAATTATTTCTTTTAATTTAATTGCAGAAGATACTAATCAATCTTTATCATCGTCTACTAATGCAGCTACTACAGCATCTAGTTCAAGTGAAGGTTATATAATAAACAGTGAATTAATGGACACTTTTAAATATGGTACTACTTCTCAAAAAATATCAGCTATTTCCAGAATAAAAAAGACTAAAAATGAAAATGATATATCTGCTATGGTAGAATATTATCCTAATGAAAAAAATAATAAAATAAAAATAGAGATAATAAATTTCTTTAAGCAAAATGTTAATGATAAAGGAAAAACTATAATAGATTATGCTATAGTAGATGAAGATGATAGTGTAAGAAAAGAGGCTTATTATTTATGTTCTATTTATCCTGATATAAAATATGAGTCAAGTATTATGTCTTCTATTAGCAATGAATCTGGGCTTATATTAGATAGTATGATAAATGCTTTAGGCTCTATTAAATCTACTTTAGCTTCAGATTATTTGGCAGAGAAATATACTAATGATGTTATTGGCTCTAGCACAAAGATAGAGATATTAAGATATTTTTCTGAGACAAAAGATATTAAAGGCGAAATTATTTGTAGAAATGTTGCACAAAATACAGGTGAGCCTGCTTTAGTGAGATATATGGGAATAGTGGCAATGGGGGCTTATCCTAGTGCTGAAAATTATGAGATATTACAAAAAATATTAAAAGAGGATTTACCTGAAGTTACTGCGAGGGTTATTTATATACTTCCAGAGTACAGTGCTTATGGGGATATTAAAAAAGATATTGTTGAAGCTTGTAAAAATGATAGTGAATCAGTGAGAATATATGCTATTAAGGCTTTAGATGATTATAAGACAGAGCCAGAGATTCAGGAACTTTTACTTTATAGACTTCAAAATGATAATTCTGAAAATATTACTCTTGAGGTATTAAATCTTTATAAGGATTCTATGCCTACAGGAGAGATGTTTGATGCCATTAAAAAATTAGCTGACTCTTCTGCAAACAAGAAAATTAAAGACAAAGCAAAATCAATAGTAGAAGGCTCTAATAATACAACAACAGAGACAACTACAGCTAATGCTTATTAATGTTTATGATTTTGAAAGAGATTGTTAAAGAGTTAGAGATTATTTTATCGGATATTGCATTTTCTGGTATAGATAATGTTGACAGTTTATTTGTAGAAAAGATAGAACTGCTTGAAAAAAAAGCTATGGAAAATAAAATAACTAATCTTAGTAATTTATTAAATGATTTTGTAAGCTCAATTAAAGATTATAAATTAGAAGATTCGAGAGAGAATTTACAAAGAGTTTTTATAAATGTTTCTAAATTAGATTTTTACATAAAGAATGCATCATATTAAAAAAACTATTTAAAATTTTATAATTTAAATAGGTTTTTATAATTATAATACATTTAAACAAGTATATTTATTGTTCTTTTTCCCGCAGCTCGCACCCATACCTAAAGGTACTCCTTTCAGTCACAGGCACTTCCTTCGGTCGCGGTGCGGACTTCGTCAAAGGAACCAAAAAGTGCAAATACTATAGCTTTGTATGTTTTTGAATATGTATAAACTATATTGTAATACCAACATTTCAAGCTAAACAATGCAGTTCTTTTGGTTCTTTTATACCAATAAAAGAACTGGGGGTGTGGGGGCAAAGCCACCACAAATAAAAAACTTAAAAAATATTTTTTACCAATTCAATAATTTTTATATTCAAAACTAATTATTTCTTAATAGTTTTGTTGCCTATACTAGCTTTTTCTTCGTTTTGTTTATTATCTTCTTTCGCTGTCATCATAACAGAATTATTAATAACCGCATCACCATTTCCATTATCTTCTGAAGGTCTTACTATTTGAGCTTTGTCTGCTAATGATGATTTGAATATTTTTGTAGCTTCATCTTCGCTTTGATTTTCCATAATTGTAGCAGTAGCAGCAGATTCTGAAGCCATTAAATCTCCGTTTGAGTGTACTATCATAACATCTTCAGGTCTAACAGTTATAAGTCCGCTAGCAGTTCTAACAGCCAAAGCAACTCCAGTGTCATTTTCCATAACCATCTCAACAGGTCCTAAGAATCTATTTCCAGCCTCGTCCATTACCTCAACACTTTTGCCAAGCATAGAATAGCCGCTTTGACTAGAATAAAATGTTTTCATAGATTCTAAGTTTTTATTAACTTCAGTCATTTGCTCTACAGAAGAAAACTGTGCAAGCTGTGCTATCATATCTCTGTTATCCATAGGAGACAATGGGTCTTGATGGCTCATTTGTACTGTTAATAGTTTTAAAAAGTCATCTTTACCTAAAGAGTTTTTAGCAGGGTCTCTTTCAAAATTATGCTGCAAGTTAAAAGCTCCAACTTCTTGCTTTAATATTCTTATTTCCTTATCACTCATTCTTAATGCTTCTGCTGATATCATAATTTTTTATCTCCTAAGTTATTTTTTATTTAATTATTTTTTATATTAATAAATTCAATTTTCTCTCTGGAACTATATTGTAATTTTGTACGCTTACAACCTCTTCTTCTATGTTGTCCGCTCCAAAGCCATTTAAATTATTGTTTCTGCCTCCAAACTCAAACTCACCATTTTCATTAGGCATGTCCTGTCTAAGCATTACATCAAAACCTTCAATATTTATTCCAATCTCATTTAAAGAGCTAATAACAGTATCTAGGTTTTTTGTAAATATGTCTTTTATTTCAGCATTATCTACAAATATTTTTCCTACTAAATTGTTATCAGCGTCCATACTTATTTTTAATCTCACCTTACCTAAATACTCAGGATTAAGAGACATTAAAACTTCACTCTTGCCATTATTAACAGCAACTTGTGCCTTCTCTACCAATTTTGACATCAAATCTTGGAATCTAATCATATTCTCAGCAAGGCTGTTAGTATTTTGTGTTTTAGATACATTGTTGTAGTGATTATATCCTTTCAAACTAGAAGAAGAATCTTTCATGTTAATAATTGTAAGTTCGCTTCCTTTTTCATCGGATATAGTGTTATTTAAATTGCTGTTATTATTTTCTTTAGCCTCCTGCAATCTCATCTCTCTTTTATCAGCAACATTATTATCATCATTGCTTATAAAAGTTTCTGCAGAATCGTTAACTATTTCATTATTATTATTATTTTCTTCTATTTTTGCATCTATTTTTTCTATATTATTATCTTGTGATTTTTTAGAAGTTTCTTCTATGCTATTATCTTCAACTTCTACTAATTCAAATATGTCTGATAATTTTTCAACATTATCATCATCATTTTGATATGATATAGCAATCTCTTCCAAACTTTCTAAAGCTATTATTAAATCAGTAATTTCTTTTTTATCTTTTTCATCTAATTCTTCTAAGTTAATATTTTTTAGCTCTTCTTTAATATCATCAATATCTTTAATCAATGAAGATAATTTCTCTTCATTAACTTTACTGTCTATATTAACATTTTTTTCTATTTGTGCTTTTTTATCAGCCTTGTAATTTTCTATTATGAGTCCTGCTTTATCAATTAATTTTTTTGCTTTTTCTTTAGAAGACATTATATCTTTTTTAATTTCATTGTTATCTATATTTTTATCTTCTTTGCTATTGTTTTCTGATATTTCTGTTTTTTCTTCATTATTTACACTTTCTTTTAATTCACTACTTTGAGCTTCATCAGCGTTATTTTCAATGCTTTCTTTTCTTATATTTTCACTATTTTCAACATTGTTTTGAGGATTTTCATCTGTTATATTATTGTTTTTATATAAACTATCTTGATAATCTTCTTCTTTTTCTATAGATTTATTTGTAGCACTTTGAGAATAAATATCTTCGCTATTTTTTGCCTCGTCTAACATTTTAGCGAAACTATTATCATCATGTATATCATAAATTGTATTATTGTTATTAGCAGATATATTGCTGTCATTAAAAGATAATACATTGCTAACTGAGCTTATCATAAACATAATCCTCTTAAAAAATAAAAATCATATCATTTACTATGCTCGGAAATATGGAATTTTACTTTATAAAAAAATAGCATACCTATAAAAATTAATTTAAATAAAAAATTGATATTATTGAAATATATGTGCTGTTTGAGAAATGATATTTGTGCCTGTTTCAAATGATAAGAAAGGAAATTTTCCCATAATACCTGCTACTATATTTGAAGGAGGCATTGTTGATAATCTATTATATTCATTTACATGTGTATTATATGCTTCTATTGCTTTTCTCTCTTCCTGTATGATAGGTCTCATTGTTCTTAAAGCTTCCATATAAAATTGATTTGTTCTTAAAACAGGGTAGTTTCTTGCTGTATAATCTATTTTATTAATATTTTCTTGTATTCTTGCTTGAATATATTGAAACTCTTGAAAGGTTAGGGGTTTTTCTATTAATTTGTCATCTATATCTATTTTACTTAGTCTTGTTATATAATTACTTAATGAAGAGATTGTGTATGCATCTAATCTTGGTATTTTTGATACTGCGTTATAATATTGTATAGAGGCTGCTCTTTTTTTTGAATAAATATCTAATATATTATTTAAATATTCTCTTGATAATTTCTCTTCAGTGAGAATAGATTTTTTTATAGAAGTAGTAGTTACTATCATAAATATACTAATAGCTACAACATTAACTATTACAAATATTATAGCTACAATGGAACCTTTCATCAGTTTTCCTTAAATATTATTTAAACAATAAAACAATTATATATAAATAAAAGTAAATTGTCAAAAAAATATACTTATACTATTTTTTTAATGTTGATTTTATTACTTCTATATCACTTGATATATCTATAATATTACTTTTGTATATTGTATTTAATATTGTTTTTAAGTTTTCTTTCATTGCTATTATAGAATCCGTTATATCATTTTTTAATTTTGTATTATCTTGTTCTATTTTTGAGTTTTCTAAGTCTATATATGTGTTTATTATTTTTATTATTGTAGGTATATTATATTCTAAAAGTTTTTCTAATTCTTTTGCTGCTATTTTATTGTTAGTTGTATCTTTTACAGAGATATCTATTATATTTTTATATATTTCATTTAATTCTTTAATATTTTCTTTTATTTTATTATCTGCAATTTTCATTGAGGCAGTATTTATAAGTTTATTATATTTTAAAGCCTGCTTAATAATATTAGTTTCTTTTTTGCCATTAGACAAATTATTATTAAGTTCTATCTTATTGTATTTCTCATCGAACTCTTCTTCTGTCATGAATGTAAACTTTAATAAATCTATAACACAAAGAATTGTAGGTATAAAAGTCCAGAAAAATAAAACATGCAGTATTCCTCTTTTAGTTTGCCCAAGATAAAATTTCTGTATACCAATACCGCCAAGCATTATGGACAATGCCGAATATACTATAGCATATGCTCTTTTTTTCATCTAACTATTTTACCATATTTATAATTTTTTAAGAGAATGATTTATATTTATTTATATTAAATTTTGTTACTCTTTTATAACCGGTTATAATTCTAAATATTCCATAAAAAAATCCAAGTCCATAAAACATATGAGTTATAAAAAACATAAAAGGGTATATAAATATTCCTACAAATTTATTTATAATTCCTTTATCTTTAATAGATTTAATTATTCCTGCCACAATAGTAATTACTGAATATATAATAAATGGAATAAAATATAATGCTATATAATTAATTTTTGTATGTAAATAAATAGCTAATATTATTGGTAATAATATAATATAAACACTAAAAAAAGCAGGCAATGTAAATATTAGATTTTTTTTATTAAAGTTTTTATAAAGCTGTTCAAATCTTCCTCTTCCATAATTAAGAAGCATTTTTATATATGATTTTAAATTTCCTCTAGGCGGTCTTCTTACTATTATTTCAGGGTCATACATTAGTTTATATCCTAAAGAAAGTATTTTATCAATTAATGCATTTTCTTCGTTTGGGTATAAACTTTCATCAAAAAGCCCAGCTTCAAATATCACATCTCTTCGTACAAACAAATTACAAAGTATTACATCTCTGTCAGTTCCTTCTCTATATGTAGAAGAGTTTTTACTATATCTGTTTGCTATAGGCCCCACAGCATAATAAGAACGCATACAAGAATCAATATATCTTTCTTTTGTATTTGAAATAATATGAATAGCAGGTCCGCCTACAATAGCTACTTTTTCATTGCTTTCAAATATTTCTACAGCTCTTTTTATATTAAGCGGGTCTACAAGAGAATCATTATCTATAAAATATATAATATCTCCAGAAGCTTTTTTTAAACATTCATTTCTTTGCACAGTAGGGTGAGTGCCTTCAGCCTGAAAGATTTCTATATTATTTTTATTATAATCAGATAGATAAATTCCTACTAAAGTACTTTCTATATTTTCACCTATTCTATGAGGAATAATTACAGTAACTTTTAATGACACTTATATTTACATCCCAATATTTCTAAAATAAGCTGTTCTTAAATTAGCAGCCATCTCCTCAGGGCTAGTAGGATTGCAAGGAGCCCAAGCACCTGTTTCTGATGAAGCATTAAATTTCTGTTTTTCTTTGCTTCTCATAGGAGGGAAGAACTCTATATGATAACGCCATATATCATTATAATTAAATCCGTCATTTACAGGAGCACTATACATACACATCATATAAGGAAACTTCATGTCAAATAAAGTATCTAATGTAGTAGTAGCTTTTTTTAGAATATCTGCCAATGATAGAGATTCTTTTTCATTAAAATCATTTATTGCTATAATATTTTTTTTAGGCATAATCATAATACCATAAGGATATTCAGAAGCAAAAGGAAGAAAACATACAAAATCATCATTTTCAAATATTATTCTTCTTCCATCTTCAATTTCTTGTTCAAGCATATCAGCAAATAGACTTTTATTTTTTATATTATAATAGCTTGAAGCCATATCAATTTTTCTTTTAATTCTTAAAGGTATCCAGCTATAACCATATATCTGTCCATGAGGATGCGGCATAGTAACGCCGACTACTTCTCCCTTGTTTTCAAAAGGCATAATATATTTTATTTTTTTATTTTCAGCTATTTTTACCATTCTCTCTTGCCATAATTTTACGAGCTTTAGTATATGTTCAACTGGAAGTTCTGGAAGAGTTGTGTTATGATCAGAAGAGTATAATATTACCTCGCATTTTCCTATAGAAGGAGCTGTTCTAAAAAGTTTGCCATTATCAACATCATCTGGATAAGGCGGTTCAAAAGATAGTGCAGGAAAGTCATTATCATAACAGAGAACATCATAACTGTCTGGTACTTTACCGCTTCCAGGACAAAAAGGACAATAGTCTTTAGGCATTTGCGGACGTGCCTGCCTATGACTTGCTATCATAACATAATCGCCAAGTAAAGGATTATAACGTAATTCTGCCATAATGAATATACTCCTAAAATCTTTATTGCTTATTAATTATATATCTATTTTTTATAATAAGCAAATATTTTGTAATTTATTTTTTATAATCATTATGCTATAATGACAGTTATCAATATTGAGGTTTAATTATGAGAATTATAATAATATCTGTTTTATTGTTTTTGCAAATGTTTTTTGCTGTTTATGCTGACACCACTGTTGATTTTAAGTTATTTACAAGCTCCTATGCCTATAACGGAGAAAACACTTATTGGCAAGATACTAGAACAACTTTAACTTATTTTGAAAACTTTACAGAAGGTGCTTTTGATATAAAGTTTAATGATTTGATTAGTTTAAGTGTTGGAGCTTCTGTGTTTTTTCCATTTACTTTTGAGTTTCCGCAAGGTATAAGGGTTTTTCCTATAGTTACCACTCAATTATCAAATGAATATATTGCATTGAGGATAGGTACAATGAAGGGCGGACATAATTTACCAGCACCTATAAGAGACCCTTTAATGGACATGACACCTGTTGTACGTTCTACACCGGATAATACTTTGATAGCTAAAGGACCAGAAGAGTATAAATATAATGAACCTTTTACACATGGATATTATGAATATGGAGCTTCTTTTGAATGGTTTAAAGGCGGAAGAGGTGAAGTATATATGAATTGGCAGATACAGCATAATGCTAAACATAGAGAGAGGTTTGATGTAGGGCTTACTTATGCTTTAGATTTTCTTCATAATATAGCAACTCCTTATTTGGGTGTTCATTATTGGCATAATGGAGGGCATGAGTATCCTTTTGTAGAGGGGAGTCCTGCTATAACAGAAAATTATGTCGGTGCTATTGGTATTAATAGTGAATATTTATCAATACTTTATATGGCTTCTTATAATTTAGTTGATAGAGATAATATAGCAGGGCAGTTTGGGCATGCTATATTTTTGAGGGGCAGTATAGATGTTATGACATGGTTTAAGATAGAGCCTATAGTATTTGTTTCTGGCTGGTATATCAATAAAAATCATAAATTTATAAGTGTAGAGGGGGATCCTTTTTATAGAGTGCCGTTTTATTTTGGTTTGAACCTTACTAAAGATTTTATATTTGATAATGGTATAGTATTGAGTTTGGGTTTTGTTAATGGATTATTTTTAACAGAAGAAAATAAAGTCGGTATAAGGTATGATCAAACATTAAAATTTGATTTTACATATTTAGTTCCTATAAAAAAATAAATTTATATATATTTGCATTTAACTATTTTTTATGCTACATATTTATAATAATTTTTTATAGAAGAGCATTGACAGCATAATTGTTATCAATGCTCTTATTTATTTTTAAGTTTATTAGTATTTTTTACTATCTTTTTTTATAATTCATATTATACTATTTTATATATATTATTTATTGAGATTAAATTAACTGTGTTTTAATTAAAGTTTTATGTTACGCTAAAATTAAAAGATATTACAAAACCACCACTACTACCATCCATTGAACAGATTGAATATTATTTAGCAAAGTGGTATAAATTAGAAAGTTATAATTATCAGGAAAAAGCTTTAAATAAATTATTTTTTGAATTATGCCCTGATAATAAAAGTATAGAAAATATATTACTAAAAACAGTTGCTTTAAATGATTTTTATAGTACAAATATATATAGTATTTTTGAAGTTGCTAAACATATAGAAAGTTTGAATCATATAGAAAATAAAAGTTCTATAGATGAAAGATTAAATATTGGAGATATAACTTTAGTAGATGATATAAAAAAAGTAAAAATAAAAGATAAAGAAAAAAATTTTTATTCATTTGCTTCTAAATATTGTTCTCATCATAAACCTGTATATTATCCAATATATGATAAATATGTTGATGCTGTACTTATATATTTTAGAGATAAAGATAAGTTTTACAACTTTCAAAATAAAGATTTAAAAGAATACTATAACTTTAAAAATATACTTTTAAAGTTTATTGAATTTTATAAATTAAATAATTATTGTCTTAAACAAATAGATAAGTATATATGGCAATTAGGGAAAGATTATTTTAACTAAAATTGATACTATAAAAACATCTACAGATAAAGCTAATTTACAAGCTGGTATAAAAGGCGAAACTTATGAGTATACTAAAATGTATCCTGGTTTTAGCAAAGTAGCTATGGCTGAAGGAAATAAAGATGTTGCTAATCTAATGAATATGATAGCAAGCGTTGAAAAAACTCATGCTCGGTTATATGATAAAACTATGAAAGATTTAGCTGCTGGAAAAGGATTGCCTGAAGGTTATTATGTATGCCCTGTTTGCGGATATATAGAAAAAGGAAGCTCTCCAGATCAATGTCCTATTTGTAATGCTGCTGGAAGTACTTTCCAAGCTTTTTTGAGCTAAAATTATAAATTCTTGTTGAATTAAGAGCATTGGCAGCATTATTGTTGCCAATGCTTTTTTATATAAAAAATTATTTGTTATATACTTTATACTAATAATAGAGTACATATAATATTTATTTTATTTATATTAATTAATTATATTTCTTTTTTAATTGACAAATTATCATATTTTTATTATAATTACATGGTATGATTATTGATTTTGCTGTAAACAAATTGATAGTAGTCTTTTCTTACTTATCCAAAAAATATACAAAACATATAATGTAATCTTTTAAATTCTATAGGTTATAGAATCCATTTCTATTTTTTATATTAAAAACATTAGGAGTGTATACTATGTCTAATAATTATTTGCCTGAAATTTTTGAAACTTTTAATGATGCCCGTAAAAAAGGCTTTATTACAATGAAAGAAGAGAAGGATAAAGGAAAGAAAGTAGTTGGTACTTTTTGCACATATACGCCAAGAGAGGTAATATATGCAGCTGATGCTATAGCGGTATCATTATGTTCTACCAGTGATGAAACTATACCAGAGGCAGAAAAATATTTGCCTAAGAACTTATGTCCTTTAATAAAATCTAGTTATGGTTTTGCTGTTACAGATAAATGTCCTTATATGTATTTTTCAGACATTATAGTAGGGGAGACCACTTGCGACGGTAAGAAAAAAATGTATGAGCTTTTGGGAGAGATAAAAGATACACATGTTATGCAGCTTCCATATTCAAAAAACGAATTTGCTGTTGCTCTTTGGAAAAATGAGATTAAAGAGCTTATAAAAAAATTAGAAGAAAAATTTAATGTAAAAATTACAGAAGATAAATTAAAAGATGCTATAAAGTTATGCAATGAAGAGAGAAAAGTAATAAGAGAGTTTTTTAATTTAGGTAAATTAGTGCCTTCTCCTATAAAGGGAAGCGATATGCATGAGGCTTTGCAATCATCTAATTATAAATTTGATAGAAAGCTTTATATAGAAGAAATAAAAAATCTAGTTGACACTTTTAATGATAAATATAAAAAAGGTGAATCTCCGTTTAATAAAAATACTCCAAGGATACTTATTACAGGCTGTCCTACTGGTGGGCTTGTAGAAAAGATAGTGAAACAGCTTGAAGAGGTTGGGGGTAATGTTGTATGTTTTGAAAGCTGTGTTGGCACAAAGAATTTTGAGATGCTTGTTGATGAGAATAAAGAGCCTATAGAGGCTATTGCTGAGAGATATTTAAATATACCTTGTTCTGTTATGAGTCCTAACAATGAAAGAATGGAGATTATAAAAAGATATATTGATGAATATAAAATAGATGGTGTAGTTGACGTTATTTTAAGTTCTTGCCATACTTATGCTGTTGAAGGAGAAAAGATTAGACGCACTGTAGAAGAATGCGGAAAGTCATATTTACAAATAGAGACTAATTATTCTAATAGCGATACTGCTCAGCTTAGAACTAGATTAGAAGCTTTTGTTGAGATGCTATAAATATATTATTTTTTTATTAATAAATTTTAAGTTATGGAATTAAAAAATGATATATTTTGACAATGCAGCTACTACATTAAAAAAACCAGACACAGTTGCTAAGGCAGTTTTTGATGCGATAAACAGTTTTGCAAATGCTTCAAGAGGCTCTTATGAATTATCATTAAATAGTGAAAGAGTTATACTTGATACAAGAGAGAAAATAGTTAAACTTTTTAATGGATATAGCCCAAATTATGTTGCATTTACAAGCAATTCCACAGAGGCATTAAACACAGCAATAAAAGGCATGTTAAATAAAAATAGTCATGTTATAACCACGTCTCTTGAACATAACAGTGTTTTAAGACCTCTCTATGAAATGGAAACTTTAGGAACAGAGCTAACAATAATAAAAGCAAATAACAAAGGCGAACTAAATTATAATGATATAGAAAAAAGCATAAAACAAAACACTAAAGCAATTATTTGTACGCATGCTTCTAATGTTATAGGTGATGTTTTGGATATTGAGTTTATTGGCGATTTATGCACTAAACATAATGTATTATTTATACTCGATGCTTCTCAAACAGCAGGAAGTATTAATATAGATATGAAGAAAAACAATATAGATGTGGTATGTTTTACTGGTCATAAAGGTTTGATGGGTCCACAAGGAACTGGAGGATTATGCATAAAAAAAGGCGTAGATATTAAGCCATTAAAAACAGGAGGCTCTGGAATAAAAACCTATTCAAAGACACACCCAGAAAATATGCCTACAAGACTTGAAGCGGGTACATTAAATAGTCATTCTATAGCCGGGCTTAATGCTGCTTTAGAGTTTATAGAAAATGAAACTACAGAAAAAATCAGAGATAAAGAAAGAGAGTTAGCTGATTGCTTTTATAAGGGAATTAAAAACATAGAAAACATTAAGCTTTATGGAAATTATAATACAAAAAAAAGAACTTCTATAGTAGCTTTAAATATTGGAGATACGGATTCTGCCAAAGTGTCTGATATATTATCAAGCAAATATAACATAGCAACGAGATCTGGAGGGCATTGTGCACCTCTTATGCATGAGGCTTTGGGTACTGTTAAGCAGGGCATTGTGAGATTTAGCTTTTCTTATTTTAATACATTTGAAGAGATAGAAAATGGAATTGATGCTGTTAGGGAGATAGGTAAAAGTTTATAAATTATATTATAAAACTACTAAATAAAATTTTAAAATTCAAAAATGAAATTAAATAAAAAGTAAAATTAAAAGGAAAATAGAAATGTATTATATTGGTATAGATATAGGTTCAACGGCTTCTAAGGTTGCTGTTTATGATGATAAAAAAAATGATTTTGTAGAACTGTTTATGATTCCTACTGGCTGGTCTGGAGTGGAAGCTTCTTCACAGATATTAAAAATGCTCGAAGAGAAAAACATAAAAAAAGAAGATTCATATTTTGTTGGCACTGGTTATGGGAGGGTTGCAATAGAATATGCTGATAAAACTATAACAGAGATTACTTGTCATGCTAAAGGAGCTAATTTTTTATTTTCAAATTTAGACGGCACATTGATTGACATAGGTGGGCAGGATACAAAAATAATAAGCATAAAAAACGGTAAAGTTGACAATTTTATTATGAATGATAAATGTTCTGCAGGCACTGGTAGATTTATAGAGTTAATGGCTAATTCTTTGGGTTGTTCTATATCAACACTTCTTGAAGAGGCTCAAAAATGCGAAAGCACTGATGTTGTAATAAGCTCTATGTGTACTGTATTTGCTGAAACGGAGGTTATAGGTCTTAAGGCTAGCGGAAAAGAAAAAAAAGAGATTGCTTATGCTATAGTAAACTCTGTTGCAAATAAAGTCTCTTCATTATGCGGAAAGTTTAAAGATGATACTTATTTTCTAACTGGCGGATTATGCATGTTTGATTATTTAGTTAAGGCTTTAGAGAAAGCTTTAGGCGGAAAGGTGATAACAGATAAAAGAGGGCAGTATGCTGGTGCTATAGGTGCTGCTATAATAGGCTTTGAAAAAAAATCTAATAATAAAGTAATTAACAATACAAAAAATAATATAGCAGAAAATAATGAACATAATAAAGAAAAAAGATTAATAATAACATTCAATACCACAACAGATGTTATGAGAGCTGAAAAAACTTTCAAAAATGTTATGGCTCAAACTAATGAAGTATTGGGAAATATTATATCTATACCAAGTGAAATATCTGCAGGGTGCGGCATGTGTTGGGAGAGTGAAGTTGTTTTTGAAGAGAAGTTAATTAATATATTGAAAGAAAATGATATAGAATATGATAATTGCTATAAGATAGAAAAATAGTTTTTTATTTGCGGTTGTTTTTCCACAGTTATTTTGCGATAGGCACCTACTTGGTACGATCGAAGGTAGTCCTTAAGGCGACTGAAGGAAGTTCCCGTGGTGCGAAGGCGGGAAAAAGTTGAATAAAAAACTTATACGATAAAATTTTTTTAGTTTTTATTTGTTGGGGCTTTGCCCCCACTTCTTTTGTTGCCACAAAGAAGCAAAAGGGCTGCATTTTTATCTAAAATAAAACTATTATCTTATACTTTATACATATTCTAAATATACAAAAATAAAATATTTTCACTTTTTTGTTCTTTGAGGAAGTCCTCAGAGCGTAGCTACGGGAAAAGAACAATAAAAAAATTATAGAATATTATTGTTTCAATATATTGTAAAAAATTTTAATATAAAAAAGCAGCTATTAAAAAATAATAACTGCTATTAATTTACAATTTTTTAGTTACAATCAATATCCACATAATCACCTAATTTAAAATGATTACTAAAATCTGCATATTTGTCTAGTGTTTTTCTTTTTATAAATTTTCCATGTCCTTTAGTGCCTACAAACTTATTGTCCTTGCATACAATTTTTCCTCTTGATATAACTGTATCAATAGAACATAAAAGCTCAATTCCTTCATAAGCAGTATAATCACAAGCCCCATGCATATTTGTTTTTGTGATAACTGATTTTTTATTAGGGTCTATTATAGTAATATCAGCATCGGCATTTGGAATAATAGCACCTTTCTCTGGATAAAGTCCATATATTAAAGCAGGGTTATAGCATAAAGTTTCAACGAATTTATTAATACTTATTCTTCCTTTCATAACTCCTTCAGAGAACATCAAAGGATATCTCTCCTCAACTCCGCCTGCACCATTAGGGCATTTAGTAAAATTATCTTTTCCTTTTATTTTATCTGTTTCATAATTGAAAGGACAATGGTCTGTTGCTATTACCTGAATATGTCCGTCTGCAATAGCTTTCCATAATCTATCAGAGTCTTCCTGTTTTCTTAATGGAGGAGACATTACAAATTTAAGTCCGTCTTCTCTGTCATATTCTTTATCAGTTAAAACTAAATACTGAGGACAAGTTTCTGAAAAAATATTTTTGTGTCCCAAAGCCCTAGCATTAACTATTTCATCAACACTTTTTGCTGCAGAAGTATGAACTATATATACAGGAGCATTTCCCGCTATAACAGATAAATGTATAATTCTATTAACAGCCTCTGCTTCTGCTTCAGGAGGTCTGCTTATAGGGTGATAATGTGCAGAAGTTTTTCCATCTTCAACAAATTTCTTTTTTAAATATTCTACTACATAATGGTTCTCAGCATGAAAAGCAGAAACTCCATTAAGCTCTTTCATTTTTTTAAGTACACGCACAACATTATCATCTTCTATTTTATAGTTGTAAGTTAAATACAATTTTGTACTTTGTAAGCCTTCTTCTTTTGCTAATACTTCAAGCCCATTAAGAACATCTTCATCAACATGCTGCAAAACTCCGTGAAAACTATAATCAATAACAGCCTTATTATCAGCAAGAGTATGATAATATTTTAATTGATGAAACACATCGCAGTCTTTAGGTCCAAAGCCCATATGATCAACTATAGTGGTAGTGCCCCCGCAAGCAGCAGCAACAGTACCAGTGTAGAAATCATCAACAGCCCTTCCAATTCCTACATCTATATCCATATGCGTATGAACATCAATTCCCCCAGGCATTACATACTTACCTGAAGCATCAATTATTTCTGCTCCTTCGCATTTTAAATCAGCACCTATCTTAGATATTTTTTCATCTTCTATTAATATATCAGCTTTATAAGTTTCTGAAGCATTAACTATAGTACCATTTTTTATAATAATTTTCATAGCACTTCCCTATAATAAAATAACAATTTAATTATACTAAAAATTTTATTAATATCAATTTATAAATTAATATATTATAGAAATTAAAGAATTATAATTATATTGACTGTGAATATTTTATAATATATAATCAAATTGTATATATGGGGGTATATATGAAAAAAGTATTTGTTATATTATTCTTGTTTAATATTCTTTTGTATTCTAAAACTTTAGATGAATTGTTATTTTCTGCTGTAGAAAATAATAATATAAAAAAAGTTAAATCATATTTAGAGCAAGGTGCAAACTGTAATGCATTAGATTCTTATGATAGAACAGCTTTAATGAATGCTTCTGTAAGTGGATATAATGATATAGCAAAATTGCTGATAGAAGAAGGTACTGATGTCAATATTCGAGATAAAGCAGGTGCTACAGCATTAATGTATACTGCTAGAGATACAAATTATGAAATGGTTGAATTTTTATTAAAAAATGGTGCTGATGTAAACATTAGAGATACAGAAGGAGATACTGCATTATATTATAGTATTGAGCATAATAGTCGCGGACAAAAAAATGAAACAGAAAATGCTATAAAAATACTTAATTTATTAATAAAATACGGCGCTGATGTAAATACCAAAAACGATAAAGGAACATCTCTTCTTGATGTATCCTATAGAATTTCAGAATCTTTTGATAAAAATAAAGAAATGTTTAAAATATTAGTTGAAAATGGTTTTGATTTAGAGTCAAGAATAAAGGCGGATAGATCTGATTATGATTATACTCCTTTAATGATTGCTGTTTATAAAAAAGATTATGATATGGTTAAATATTTGCTTGATAAAGGTGCCAATCCTAATACAGCAAATAATGAAAACAAAACAGCTTTAATGATTGCTATTGCTAATAATAATTTTGATATTTCAAAATTACTTATACAACAAGGTGCCAATATAAACACACAAGATGAATATAGTTATACAGCATTAATGAGAGCTGCTATGAGAGGAGACTATGAAATGGTTAAATTTTTATTAGAAAATGGTGCTGATGTAAATACTAAAGACAATTATGGAAACACTGTATTATATCATAATATTCGCTATTGTCATTACGAAGAAGAAGAAATGCTAGAAAATGCTAAAAAAATATTTAATTTATTAATAAAATATGGTGCTGATGTAAATACTAAAGACAATTATGGAGGATCACTTCTTAATACAGCTTATAGTTTTTCCGGATTGCCACCAAATAGAGAAATGTTTAAACTATTAGTAGAAAATGGTTTTGACTTAGAATCAAGAATAGATGGTGGGGAGCATTCTCCTGATGATTATGATTATACTCCTTTAATGATAGCAGCTGCAATAAATGACTATGATATAGTTAAATTTTTAGTTGAAAAAGGTGCTGATGTAAATGCCAAAACACATTTTGAATATAGCTCAGTAGTAACTCCTCTATTACTCTCATTAGATTATGAACATATTGAATCTAGATATGATGAAAATTCATCTGTTGCAGAATATTTAATAAATAATGGTGCTGATATAAATGTAACAAATGAGGATGGAGAGACACCTTTAATGTATGCTTCTAAAGTTCATAATATAAAAGTGATAGAACTTCTAATACAAAAAGGTGCTGATATAAATGTTTTCGATAATTATGGAAATACAGCCTTAATATATGGTGTAAATAATTTAGAAACAGTAAAATTATTAGTTGAAAACGGTGCTGATGTAAACTTTTATAAAGGAGGAAGTACTGCTTTAATATCAGCATGTGAGTATAGTCATGAAAGAAATATAGATGTAATAAAATATTTAGTTTCAAAAAATGCCAATATAAATGCACAAGATAATAAAGGAGACACAGCTTTAAATAAAACTCTTGATACTTCAGATGAAGGCAGTATTGATATATTAGACTTTGAAATAGCTAATTTTTTAATAGACCAAGGTGCTGATGTAAACATAAAAAATAAACGAGAATATACTCCTTTTATATATCTTGGTATGGGTGAAGGTAATTTTAATAATAAAAGTTTTCAGGAATATCGTATAAAATTAGCTGAAGTTTTATTAGAAAAAGGTGCAGATATTAATGCCAAAGATTATAATGGATACACTTCTTTAATGTGGGCTTGTGCATCATCAGGATCAAGGTTTGCTGAACCATATGTTAAATTTCTAGTAGAAAAAGGAGCCGATATAAATATAGAAGATAACCATGGAGATACTGCTTTAGATATAGCAGAGAATCTTAAACTTAGAAAAATTGTAAGTATTTTAAAAAAAGCTCAAAGAGCTCAAAGAAATAGAAACTAAATTTTTATTTAAATAAATTAAAATCTTCATTATAAAATAGATATAATTTATAATGAAGATTTTTTATATGAATAATTATATAAGAGTTATATAATATAAAAATTAATTACTATTATATAAATACATCATAGCAGTAAGCACAGCTCCGCCCAAGTTTCTTGCCTTGTCTGAAATAGTAAAACAGTTATCATATTCAGATTTTCTAGGGTCAATATCTGCTATTTTTAATCCATTGCGTACTTTAAAACCATCTCTTATAATACCTCGCAAAAGCCCTTCAAAAGGTGCTATTACTTCTATTTTTTTGTTATCGTTGTTTATATATGCTATAACTTCTTTTTCTCTCACAAAATCGCCTATGTTTTTTATGTTTTCAATAATGCCGTCAGAGCTTGCATGTATTACTCTTTCAGCTTCTTTGCCTCCAATGTTTCCTGGTATTCCCGTGTTTGGTATAGCTTCGCCTTCTAAATACATTCTTCCAAGATTGTGGCCTCTCATAGTTTCTATAACAATATCGCAGTCTTTACCAGCAGTAAAACCAGGACCTAATGCTATAGTATATTTTGCCATAGATTTGTTAGTGCCTAGATTTTTTTTAGCGATTATAGCATCAATTAAAAATGTTGGTTTTATATGATTTAATATTTCACAGTTAGGGTCTATAAGAATAGGAATTTCTTTATAATCTTTATTTGCAATTATATTAAGAGCCTCTTCATAGTTTTTTACAAGTACAGCTTCAATATCTTCTACTTTTGTTTTACCATCATAAACAGCTTCAGATAATGCAACCTTTCTTCTTATAGCAGAGGGGTGCTGCGTCTCTAATATAATAACTTTGAAATGAGCCTTATATAGAGAGTACACAACACCAGTAGCTAAATCACCAGCTCCTCTTACAATTACAAGTTCATTATTAATTAAACTCATAAATTATCTTGAATAAGGAGTATTTTTAAGCGGCAATTCTGTTTGGAACTCGCCGTTAAATTTATAATATGCCAAAGCAACAGCAGGGGCAGTAGGTATACTAGAAATCTCTCCTATACCAGTAGCACCATAACCATAAGGAACACCTTCTTTTTCTATAATAATAGATTCAACATCAGGTGTCTTATCAGCTCTAAATAATCCCAAAGTACCGAATTTTACTTTAGGCACACAATTTTCAAGCGGGAATTTTTCTGTTAAAGCATAACCTAAAGACATAACAACACCGCCCTCAATTTGTCCTTCTAAAGCTATAGGGTTAATTGCTTTTCCTATATCATGAGCAGCAACTACCTTTTGTATTGTACCATCTTCATTAAGTATACATACTTGAGTAGCATAACTATAAGCCACGTGAGAAACAGGATTAGGTTTATCCACTCCCATTTTGTCAGTTATTGTGAGCCATTCTCCGTAATAGTCTTTTCCTTCCAAGTCTTTTAAAGTTTTGCCGGAATCTAAATCTTTTTTAAGTTCTTCACAAGCTCTCTTACAAGCCTCACCTGTAATAAGTGTTTGTCTAGAACCTGAAGTAGTACCAGAATCTGGAGAAGTTGCAGTATTAGGCTGATGAACTATTATCTCATCATCATTTAAATTTAGAGTTTCACCTGCTATTTGATAAAGTACAGTAGCAATACCCTGACCAATACAAGAAGCAGCAGAATATACATTAACTTTTGAGTCTTTTATTAATAAACGAACTCTTCCAGTATCAGGAAGCCCAACACCCACACCAGAGTTTTTCAAAGAACAAGCTATACCTACATATTTGTTGTTGTAGAATATATCTTTAACAGCCTCTAATGTTTCAACAAGGCCAGTGGAATCATCAGCTATTTGATAGTTAGGAAGCACCTGACCAGGACGAATAGCATTTCTGTATCTTATCTCCCAAGGGTCTAAACCGCACATTTCAGCAAGCAAGTTTATATTCATCTCTGTAGCAAAACAAGATTGAGGAACACCAAAACCTCTGAATGGTCCAGTAGGAGGGTTATTAGTGTAGAAAGATTTACCCTCTATATCTATAACATGATAATTATAAGGACCAGCAGCATGAGTACAAGCTCTTTGAAGTACAGGTCCGGATAATGAAGCATAAGCACCAGCATCTGTAATTAAAGTAGCTTTCATAGCTGTAAGTATACCGTTTTCATCGCAAGCAGTAGTCATATCTATGCTCATAGGGTGGCGTTTAGGGTGCCAGTTAATACTTTCTTGTCTTGTAAGTTTAAATTTAACAGGTCTTTTTGTTCTATAAGCCATTATTGCAGCATAATGCTGAACGCTCATATCTTCTTTACCGCCGAAACCGCCTCCTACATATTTATTTTCTACTACAACCTTTTCAGGGTCTATTCCCAAAGCCATAGCTACTTCTCTTTTTGTATCATAAACGCTTTGGTCGCTTGAATATACAAATATACCGTCACCATTAAAAGGCATAGCAACAGCAACTTCTGCTTCCATAAATGCATGTTCTGTCCAAGGAAGTTCATAGTGTCTTGTAACTTTATATTTTGATTTAGCTATTACTTCATCAGCATTGCCTTTAACTAATCTTTCATGAGTAAGTAAATTGCTTTCTCTATCTTCATGAACTAAAGGAGCATTTTCTTTCATAGCTTCTTCAGGGTTTCTTACAAGAGGCAGCTCTTCATATTCTATTTTTACTAAATCTCTAGCCTTTTTAGCAGTAGCTTCATCTTCAGCAACAATCAAAGCTAAACCGTCAGCAATAAATCTTGTAGTTTCGCCTTCTCCAATAAGCACGTCCCAGTCATGGAAAATATGACCAACTTTTTTTGCTCCAGGTAAATCTTTAGCAGTGATTATATCAACAACGCCTTTTAAAGCCTTTGCCTCGCTAATATCTATTTTTAATATTTTAGCTCTAGGGTATTTAGTTCTAACAGCAACACCATAAAGCATACCTTCTATTTCAACATCATCACAATATTCACCAATACCAAGTGCTTTTTCTTTAGCATCCACTCTTACAATGTTTTTGTCGCCTAATTTTACTTTACCTTTGTATTCTTTAACATCAATATTTTCTCTAATCATTTTAGCTGCTAATTCAATAGCATCAATGATTTTTTTGTATCCAGTACATCTGCAAATATTGTTTTTTATAGCAGCAACAATTTCAAGTCTTGTAGGATTATTGTTTTTATCAATTAACCCCTTAGCACATATCACCATACCAGGTATACAGAATCCGCATTGCACAGCACCAGCAACTGCAAAAGCATGAGAATAAACATCTTTTTCTCTTTGAGTAAATCCTTCTATAGTTTGAACACTCTTTCCTTGAAGTCTTCCTATAGTTTGAATACAAGCTTTAGTAGGTTTTCCATCTATTAATACAGTACAAGTTCCGCAAGCTCCTTCAGAGCAGCCGTCTTTTACTGATTTACATTTACAATCATTCCTAAGAACGTCCATTAATTTTCTATCAGAGTCAAAGCTCATTTCTTTGCCATTAATTATAATCTTGGCACTTTCACCCATTATTATACCTCCAATTTTAATAATATATTAACAAAATAAACATAACAATGAATTATAAAAAAATCCATTGTTATGTTATATATAAAATATAATAATTAAATTATTTTAATATTAAATATTTATAATTATTAAATACGCTATCAACTATGCTGTAAACTCCATTAAAGTTTTTAGAACTTCCAGCTTTATAAGATTCTTCTTTGCCGTCAATTCTAAGTTTAGCATTTCCTTCCTTATCTAAGAATAAGAAACCGTCATTTTTAGAGTTTTTTATATCATCTGCAGTAGCAAATAATGTAAACTTATCTTTATAAGGAGCAGAACTATAAGGACAGAATGTTTCACAGTTACCGCATTCATTACACATATAATCAACGTGTATAATTTGTGATATTTTAGCTCCGCCTTCAACTTTAATTGATACATTTGCTCTGTTAGGACAAACCTCTGTGCAGCTTTCACATATATAATCACAGCTTAAACATCTAGTAGCTTCAGGGTCTTTTGATACCTCTTTTAAGTTACCTTTTTTGCTGTAAGAAATCTCTTCAGTAGAAACAGAAGCTAAATCAGGAGCAATTGCTTTTCCTAAAATAGATTCAGCAACAACTCTAGCATCTCTTATAGCCTCAACTATAGTAGCAGCTCCGTATAATCCGTCGCCAGCAACATAAACATTTTTAATAGATGATTCATTATTAGCATTGCATTTTGGCTTGCCTTTATCATCAACATCTATGCCGTTAGATTTATAGAAGTCAGATTCAATTTGCTCACCAATAGAAGCTATTACTGTGTTAGCAGGAACTTCTACTGTTTCATTAGTTTCAACAACGTTTCTTCTGCATTTTTCATCATAGTCAGATAATTCCATTTTTTTACAAAGAAGTTTGCCGTTTTCTAATTTAACAGGTGCAAGTAGTTCCATAAACTCAACACCATCTTCTAAAGCTTCTTTTAACTCTTCTTCATGTGCAGGCATATATCTTTTAGTTCTTCTATAAACTAATCTAACATTTTTTACACCCTTGTTTTTCTTAGCAGCACGAGCAGCGTCCATAGCAGTGTTACCGCCTCCGATTACTACTACATTCTCTCCTAATTCAACATTACCATTAGTTTTATTGAACTCTTCTAAGAACTTAAGTGCATTCATAGATTCGCCTGCTTCAAGTTTTAAAGGCATATTTTTATGAGCACCTATACAAACAATAGTGTAGTCATAATTCTTAGCAAACTCTTTTATATCTTTTATCTCTTTGCCAAGTTCAAATTTAACACCCATTTGTTTGCATAAACTTATATCATTTCCAATCTCTTCGGCTGTAATTCTAAATCTTGGTATAATGTTAGCAACAACTCCTCCGGCTTTTTCTCTCTTATCAAATACTGTAACTTCCACTCCAGCACGAGCCAAGAAGAAAGCAGCAGAAAGACCAGCAGGACCAGCACCTATAACACCAGCTTTTTTACCTATAGAAGGAGCAGCTTTTAATGTGCCAATTACTTTGCTGTATCCAGCTTTAGCAGCTTCTAATTTGCAAGCTCTAATACTTACAGGCTCTTCATAGAATTGTCTAGTACATTTATCCATACAAGTATGAGGGCATAATATACCAGTAGCAAATGGAAGAGCATTTTTCTCTATTATTACTTTGAAAGATTCTTCATATTGTCCTTTAGAATTAAGTCTTATATAAGTAGTTAAGTCTTGATGTATAGGACAAGTTTCCATACAAGGAGCTATATAACAATCAACTAAAGGAACTTTTTTATTAACTTTTCTACTTGCAAGAGGTTTAATAGGCTTAACATGATGCTTGCTTTTTTTACCCCATTCAATAATTTTTTCTGTCTTAGCAACATCTACTTTTGTAAATGCTTTAGGCTCTTTAAGGTTTTTAGCTATTTGCTCTCCTCTTTGATAACCGCCTGTTTTTAAGAAAGTAGTAGCCATAGTTACAGGCCATATTCCTGCATCTATTACATCATTAATATTAAAATAATCACAACCGCCAGAATATGATATTCTTAATTTTCCGTCAAAATCTTTACTTAATCTTGAAGCTACTGTCATAGAAAGAGGGAATAAAGACTTACCAGACATATACATCTCTTCAGAAGGCAATTCTTTTTGTTTAACATCTACAGGGAATGTATTAGTAATTTTTACACCGAATGAGAGTGAATTGTCTTCAGCTAATTTTTGAAGTCTTTGAAGCATAGGAACAGCATCGCTATACTGCAAGTCATCATTAAAGTGGAAATCAGTAAATGATATATAATCATAACCCATTTCATCTAAAGTTTTTCTAGCATAATCATAACCTAAAAGAGTAGGGTTACATTTTACGAATGTGTTCAATTTTTTTTCTGTAATTAAATAAGAAGCTATTTTCTCTATTTCTGTAGGAGGACAGCCATGAAGAGTAGATAATGTAACAGAATTACAAATATCAGCATTAATTTTATCAATATCTTCTTTTTTGAAGTTTTTAAATCTGCTTATATTATTAGTAAGCCATTCTTTACATTCTTTGAATATAGGAGTGTTTGAAGCGTTTTTCATGCCTTCAATGAAAGTATCAATTTTTTCAGTTTTAATGCCTTCATAATCATAACCAACAGACATATTAAACTGAAAACCGTCCATCTCTCCTAAATCCCATTCTTTAGCAATTACTTTTAAAGCAACCCAAGCCTTAACATATTCATCAAAAGCTTGAGGAACATAAAGCTCAGTAGACCATTCACAATTATAACATTCATCATTAGCAGTAATACAAGGTTTAGCAACACATTTGCTTAATTCTTCACCGTCCATTTTTTGTACTGTTTTAAGTTCAAAGAATCTGCTTCCTGTATAATAAGCAGCTATTATATTTTGGGCCAACTGAGTATGAGGTCCTGCAGCAGGTCCTATAGGAGTTTCTAATTTTCTTCCAAAAATTTCATAATATTTAGCTTTATCAGCTTTGAATGCCCTTGAAATACCAAATACCTTACCAGATTTCTTTTCTTCCAAAACCCAGTTCATAAGGTTTCCAAAAGGAATAGGGGTCATTACATCACTCATTTATAATCCTCCAATTATATTAATTAATACTGTTTTAAAAAATTTAGAGTAATGGAGCAAAATATACCCCATTACTTGAAATATAATATATTTAAATTATTTGTTAATTTGTTTCCAAAGTTTAGCAGACTCTTCTCTTATTTTAGCATAAGCAGCATCTTCATCAATTTTTGTAAGTTTTCTGTCTTTCATTAATACTTCACCGTTACAAACAGTAGTATTAACATGTCCACCATTCATACCAAATAATATATGTCCGTTTATGTTTTTATCGCTTAATTCTGTGTAATTTTTATAATCCATAATAATAACATCAGCAGCAGCTCCCTCTTTAAGTACGCCTAAAGGAGTATCGAAGAATCTATTAGCTATTTTAGCATTATTTTCAAATAGCATTGTAGGTAATTCGCCCCAAGCAGCATTAGGGTCGCATAAATGATGTTTATGAAGTACATTAGCAACTTTGTATGATTCTATCATATCATGAGTATATCCGTCAGTACCTAAGCCTGTTAATATGCCTTTTTTCATCAATTCCATAGTAGGAGGACAGCCGCAAGCATTACCCATATTAGATTCAGGGTTATGAGAAGTCATAGTGTCAGTTTCTTTTATTAAATCCATTTCATGAGGATTAACATATATACAATGTACAAGTAAAGTATGAGGACCAAGTACTTTCCAATCAAATAATCTATCAACCACTCTTTTTCCATGGTCTTTAAGACAAGCATGTAAATCTTCTATACCCTCAGCAACGTGAATATGGCAGCCTATACCATCTGGTAAATCTTTCATACAAGCTTCCATAGTTTTGTCAGAAATAGTGAAAGAAGCATGCATTCCCATCATACCTTTAATCATATCTGTTTTATCAGCCATAGCATGCTTAATAAAGTCAAGATTTTCTTTAATAGAAGCCTTAGATTTAGCCTCTCCGTCTCTGTCAGAAACTTCATAACATAAAGAAGTACGAACTCCCATAGTTTTAGCAGCTTCTTCTATAGCAAACAATGAGCCTTCAATATGTCCAAAGCTAGCATGGTGGTCAAATACTGTAGTAACACCATTTTTAATAGATTCTATATAAGTAGCCATTGCACTTTGTTTAGTTTGCTCTAAAGTAAGATTTCTATCTATAGTCCACCACATACCGTCTAATATTTCTAAAAAGCCTTTAGGGTTATAACCATTTATGCTGAAACCTCTAGCCATAGCAGAGTAAATATGTTCATGAACATTTATAAATGCAGGCATAATAATGCTTCCTTTAGCATCTATAAACTCAGTATCTTTATATTTTGCTTTTAAATCTGAAGTTTTGCCAACTTCTTTAATTAATCTTCCATCACAAAGAACTGCACCGTCTTCTATAAATGGTTTAGCAGAATCTCTAGTTATTAATTTACCTCCGCCTATTAATAGCATATATTCCCCCTAAAATTTCATGTTTTTATAATTTATAATCTATATTTTAATAGGATATTAAAAAAAGTTGATTTGTCAACGAATTTGTATAAAAAATTCAAAAATTTTTAGATTTTTTGTTGAAAATCTAAAAAAAAATTAGTATACTATAAACGTATCAATTAATGAAGTTATAGATTTTAAGTATATAGTAGCTTTTTATAGGATATTTATGAGTTATAATATAATACTAGAGACTTTAGTAAGCGTGGCACATGGTATAGCAAGGCAATTTGGCAACAATTGCGAAGTTTGTATTCATGAATTGAAAGAGGAAGATTTAGAGCATACAATTCTTTTTATCATTAATGGCGGTATTACAGGCAGAAAAGTAGGCGAAGGTGCTTCAAATGTAGTATTAAAGACTATAGAGAAAATAAAAAAGGGAGAACCTATAGTTGACCATTTATCTTATCTTACAAAAGCATCAAATGGCAAAATATTAAAGTCTTCAACAGTATTTATAAAAGATATGGAAGGAAAATATAGATATATACTTTCTATAAACTTTGATATAAGCAGTTTTATTCCATTTAAGAGTGATTTAGATTTATTGCTTCAAACAGAAGATAAATCTAAACTTGAAGAGATACCAAACAGTGCTCAGGAATTAATGGAAAAGCTTATATTAAAAAGTGAGGAATTGATAGGAAAACCTGCTTCTATAATGAATAAAGATGAAAAAATAAAGGCTATAAAATTTTTAAATGACTCTGGAGTATTTTTAATAACAAAATCTGGAGATAAAGTATCAAATCATTTTGGAATAAGTAAATTCACTCTATATAATTATATAGATTCAAAAAAGGAGGAAGTAAATGAGTGAGCTTAAATGGGCAGAAAATAAAATGCCTAAGTCAGATGACAAAAATTTACCAATAATGTCTATTGAGGAAGTAAAGAAGGCAAAAGCTTTTCATCAAAGTTTCCCTCAATATACACAAACACCATTATCTGAATTAAAAGAAATGGCAAAATATTTAGGTTTAGGAACTATAAAAGTAAAAGATGAGTCATATAGATTTGGTCTTAATGCTTTTAAAGTATTAGGCGGTTCTTACTCTATGGCTAGATATATAGCTCAAAAAATGGGAAAAGATGTAAGCGAATTCCCTTATGATGTATTAACTTCAAAAAAATTAAAAGATGAGTTCGGTCAAGCTACTTTCTTCTCAGCTACAGATGGTAACCATGGTAGAGGAGTTGCTTGGGCTGCTAATAAATTAGGACAAAAATCAGTAATTTTTATGCCTAAAGGCTCAACAGAAACAAGATTAAAAAACATTCAAGCTGAAGGAGCTACTGCTACAATAGAAGAATATAACTATGATGAATGTGTTAGAAAAGCTGCTGCAGAAGCTGCAAAGGTGCCTAACGGAGTAGTTGTACAAGATACTGCTTGGGAAGGCTATGAAGAGATACCTGCTTGGATTATGCAAGGTTATGGTACTATGGCTTTAGAAGCTGATGAGCAATTTGGCGAAAGACCTACACATGTATTTGTACAGGCTGGTGTTGGTTCTTTAGCTGGTGCTATGGTTGGATATTTTGCTAACAAATATAAAGATAATCCTCCTGTAATGGTTGTAGTAGAAGCTGAAGCTGCTGCTTGTTTATATAAAGGTGCTGTAGCAGGAGACGGAAAAATAAGAATAGTTGAAGGCGATTTAAATACTATTATGGCTGGACTTGCTTGCGGTGAGCCTAATATTACTTCTTGGGATATACTTAAAAATCATGCTGATTGTTTTATAGCTGCTGAAGATGTAGTTGCTGCAAGAGGTATGAGAATGCTTTCTGCTCCATTAAAAGGAGACCCTCAAGTGGTATCTGGTGAATCTGGTGCTGCTCCTTTCGGTGCTTTGGCTACTATAATGCTTAATGATGAATATGCTGAATTAAGAAAAAAATTAAAACTTGATTCTAATTCTAAAGTATTATTATTCAGCACAGAAGGCGATACTGACCCAATTAGATGGAAAAATATTATTTGGGAAGCAAAAGAGAGATAATAATTTTTTATATATATATAATTTTAGGGAGAAATAAAAATGAGTGCTATTTCAAAAGAACAATTTGAACAAATAAAAGCAAAAGCAGAAGGCTATAAAGCTGATATGACTAAGTTTTTAAGAGATTTGGTAGCAATTCCTAGTGAATCTTGTGAAGAAAAAGGTGTAATTGAGAGAATTGCTGAAGAAATGAAAAAAGTAGGATTTGACAAAGTTGATATCGATCCTATGGGTAACGTTTTAGGTTATATGGGTACTGGTAAAACTTTAATAGGTATAGATGCTCATATAGACACAGTTGGTATAGGTAACAAAGACAACTGGAAATTTGACCCTTATCAAGGTTATGAAAACGATATCGAAATAGGCGGTAGAGGAACTTCTGACCAAGAGGGTGGTATAGTTTCTGGTGTTTACGGTGCTAAAATAATGAAAGATTTAGGTCTTTTAAGCGACAAATATCAAGTTGTTGTTGTTGGTACTGTACAAGAAGAAGACTGCGATGGTTTATGCTGGGAATACATCTGTAAAGAAAGCAAAATTAAACCTGAGTTTGTAATTTCTACTGAGCCTACTGACGGTGGTATCTACAGAGGCCAAAGAGGTAGAATGGAAATAAGAGTAGATGTTAAAGGTATTTCTTGTCACGGTTCTGCTCCAGAGAGAGGAGATAACGCTATTTACAAAATGGCTGATATACTTCAAGACATCAGAAGCCTTAACGAAAATGATGCTAAAGATTCTACACCTATCAAAGGTTTAGTAAAAATGTTAGAAGAAAAATACAATCCTCAATACAAAGAAGCTAACTTCTTAGGAAGAGGTACTGTAACTGTTTCTCAAATATTCTATACTTCTCCAAGCAGATGTGCTGTTGCTGACTCTTGTTCTATTTCATTAGACAGAAGAATGACAGCTGGCGAAACTTGGGAAAGCTGCTTAGAAGAAATAAGAAACCTTCCTAATGTAAAAAAATATGGTGCTGAAGTATCTATGTATAATTATGAAAGACCATCTTGGAAAGGTTTAGTTTATCCAATAGAATGTTACTTCCCAACTTGGGTAATACCTGAAGACCATGCTGTAACTAAAGCTTTAGAAGAGGCTTATAAAGGTCTTTATGGTACTGAAAGAATTGGACCTACTCCAGAAATAGAAAAAGAAAGAAAAGCTCGTCCGCTTACTGACAAATGGACATTCTCTACTAATGGTGTATCTATAATGGGAAGAAATGGAATACCTTGTATAGGTTTTGGTCCTGGTGCTGAAGCTCAAGCTCATGCTCCTAATGAAATTACTTGGAAACAAGATTTAGTTGTATGTGCTGCTATGTATGCTGCTGTACCTACTATATATTGTGCTAATAAATAATAAAAATATTAATTAAATAAAAATAAAAATAAAAGGATAGAAAAATATGGGTATACAAAAATATATTTCAAAACTCGATAGCCTTGAATTTGGAAAAATGTATAAAAATGACTTTTTCCTTACTTGGGACAAAACTTTTGATGAATTACAAGCTGTTTGGACTGTTGCTGATGCTTTAAGATTCTTAAGAGAAAGCAACATATCTACTAAAGTTTTTGATTCTGGTTTAGGTATTTCTTTATTCAGAGATAACTCTACTAGGACTCGTTTCTCTTTTGCTTCTGCTTGTAACCTTTTAGGTTTAGAAGTACAAGACTTAGACGAAGGTAAAAGCCAAATCGCTCATGGTGAAACTGTTAGAGAAACTGCTAACATGGTATCTTTCATGGCTGATGTTATAGGTATCAGAGATGATATGTATATTGGTAAAGGTCATGAATATATGAAAGAAGTTTCTGAGTCTGTAAGACAAGGTTACAATGATGGTATATTAGAGCAAATTCCTACTCTAGTTAACTTACAGTGTGACAGAGACCACCCAACTCAAATGATGGCTGACTCTTTACACTTTATCCACGAATTAGGCGGATTAGAAAACTTAAGAGGTAAAAAAGTTGCTATGACTTGGGCTTATTCACCTTCTTACGGTAAACCTCTTTCTGTACCTCAAGGTGCTGCTGGTTTATTTACTAGATTAGGTATGGACGTTGCTTTAGCTTATCCAAAAGGTTATGAGCTTATGCCTGAAGTTGAAGCTATTGCTAAGAAAAATGCTGAAGCTGCTGGCGTTAAATTAACTATCACTAATGATATGGACGAAGCTTTTGAAAATGCTGATGTTGTTTATCCTAAATCTTGGGCTCCATTTGCTGCTATGCAAGAGAGAACAGACCTTTATGGTAAAGGCGACACTGACGGAATAAAAGCTCTTGAAAAGAGATTATTAGAGCAAAATGCTAAACATAAAGATTGGTGCTGTACTGAAGAAAAAATGAAGAAAACTAAAGACGGAAAAGCATTATACTTACACTGCTTACCTGCTGACATTAATGATGTTAGCTGTAAAGATGGTGAGGTTGCTGCTTCTGTATTTGACAGATATAGAGTACCTCTTTACAAACAAGCTAGCTACAAACCATATGTTATAGCTGCTATGATTTTCTTATCTAAATTCAGAGACCCTCAAGCTATATTAAGCAAATTAGCTTCTGACGGCAAACCAAGAGTATTTGGTTATTAATAATTAAAAAATATAATGGTAAGTGTCTATAAATAATAGTGCTTACCATTTTATATCTTTAATATTGTGAAAAAAGGAACTTTTTTAATAATATTAAAATTAAATTAATTTTGTTTTTAGGATATAAAAATGGAAAATAAAAAAAGAATAGTTATTGCTTTAGGCGGTAATGCTTTGGGAGATACTCTTGCAGAGCAAATGGAAGCTGTAAAAATAACTGCTAAAAACATAGTAGATTTAGTTGAAAATGGCTGTGAAGTAATAGTAGCACATGGTAATGGTCCTCAAGTTGGATTTATCAATAATGCTATGAATGAATATACTAATAATCATAATACTGGAAATCCTATACCTTTATCAGTATGTGTTGCTATGAGTCAGGCTTATATTGGTTATGATTTACAGAATGCTATTATGGAAGAGTTTTCTAATAGAAATATTACTGTTCCTCCAATAGCTACATTAATTACACAAGTAGTAGTTGATGAGAATGACCCTGCTTTCAAAAACCCTACAAAACCTATAGGTCAATTTATGACTAAAGAAGAGGGTGAGGCTAAGGCTAAAGAATTGGGCTGGACAGTAAAAGAAGATGCAGGAAGAGGATACAGAAGAGTTGTTGCTTCTCCTAAACCTGTTGCAATTGCAGAAAGCACTGCTATTAAAGCTATGCTTAATGAAAAGGCTTTAGTAATTTGCTGCGGAGGCGGCGGTATACCTGTTGTAAAAAGAGGCAATCATTTAAAGGGTATGGCTGCTGTTATAGATAAAGACTTTGCTTCTGCTGTACTTGCTAAAGAACTTGATGCTGATATGCTTATCATTTTAACAGCTGTAGAAAAAGTTGCTATTAACTTTGGTAAACCTGATGTTAAATGGCTTGATTCTATGACTATAGAAGAAGCTAAAAAACATTGCGATGACGGTCAATTTGCTCCTGGTTCTATGCTTCCAAAAGTACAAGCTTGTATGCAGTTTGTTGAGGCTACTGGAAAAGAAGCTATGATTACTTTGCTTGAAAAAGCTAAAGATGCTATTAATGGAAAAACTGGTACTAGAGTAAGAAAATAATTTTTTTGTTAATTAAACTAGGTTTCTTATTTAATTATATGTAACCTAGTTTAATTAAATAATTTGATTTCCTTTGATATGATTGTTATAAATAAATTTGATATTGAAAAATTTTTTTTATATACTATAAAAGGCTATTTAAAAAAATAGTTAATACTCTTTATTAAAGGATAATTTTTATTTATGGAAACTTTTATTAAAGAATTAAAAACATCTGTTCCTAGGGTAGACGCATTAGATAAAATAACAGGAAAGACTAAATATTTAAATGATATTGATTTTGGAAATGAAGTTTTATATGCCAAAATTGTGCATTCCACAAAGGCTAGAGCTAAAATATTAAAAATCAATATACCAGAGCTTCCTGAGGGTTATTTTACTGTTGATTATAAAGATGTTCCTGGTAAAAATGCTGCTACTATGATTATATCTGACTGGAAACCATTTGCTGAGGATACTGTAAGATATATTGGAGAGACGATACTTCTCATTGTAGGGCCTGACAAGAATATAGTATATGATATAGCTGAAAAAGTAAAAATAGAATATCAAGATTTAGAGCCTGTATTGAATATTGAAGATTCCAAGAAACTGCTTGGAGGTGCAATATACGGTGATAACAACATATTTATTTCATTCAATGCTGGATATGGTGATGTTGATGAGGCGTTCAAAAAAGCAAAGACTATAATAGAAGAAACTTATTATACACCATATCAAGAACATTTATATATGGAAGTTAATGGTGCTGTTGGAGTATGGGAAAACGGTAAAGTATCAATTTACTCTTCAACACAATGTCCATATTATGTACAAAAGGCTGCTTCTCCTGTGCTTGGCGTTGAAGATGTGAGGGTAGTAGCTCCGCCTATTGGGGGAGGATTTGGAGGAAAAGAACATTATCCAGATATTTTAGCTTCAGTAGTTGCCGTTGCTGCTCACAAAGCCAAAAAAACTGTAAAGCTTATATTAGACAGACAATTTGACATGGCTTATAGTGTAAAAAGACAGCCTGCTCAAATAAAAACAAAAATAGCTCTTGATGAAAATAATAATATTACTGCTCTTGATGTTGTATCAGACATGGACGCTGGTGCTTATGAATCAAGCTCAAGGGTTATTATGCAAAGATGTACTTATACTGCTGCCAATGTATATCATTTTCCTAATGTGAGAGTTGTAGGAACATTATATGCTACCAACAATGTACCTAGCTGTGCATTCAGAGGATTTGGCGGACCTCAGGCTATATTTGCCATAGAAAGAACTATGGATAACATTGCAAAAAAAATAAATGTTGATCCTATAGAACTTAAAAAGAAATATTTCGTTAAACAAAATGACCCAACAATAACAGGAGGTATATTCCACGATAATATAATACTTCCTAAAATGCTTGACTTAGCTTTAAAAGAATCTGATTATGAGAGAAAATCTAAAGAGTATAAAAATTCTATGTATAAAGGAATAGGAATATCTTGTTTCTTGCATGGCTGTGCTTTTACTGGAAGCGGTGAAAGAGATATAATAAAAGCTAAATTAAAATTAAAGAAAAAAGGAAATAAAGTAACAATACTTACTTCAAATACAGAAATAGGTCAGGGTCTTCATACTACATTTAGAAAAATAGCTTCATACAATTTAAATATTCCATTAGAAGATATTGATATAGCTGAATATGATACTGACATTGTTCCAAATACTGGTCCTACTGTAGCTTCACGTTCTGTGATGATAGTAGGATATTTAATACAAGAGGCTTCTAAAAAATTAAAAGAAAGATGGAACGAGTCTGATGAAATAGAAATAACAGAAGATTATAAACACCCTACACATTTAGTAGATTGGGATACTAATACTTTAAGGGGAGATGCTTATCCGAGCTATGGACTTGGAATAAATGTTGTTGAAGTGGAAATAGATAAATACACATTAGAAGTAAAGATTGTAGGAGTATGGGCGGTATTTGACTGCGGATATCCTATAGATGAAAAGATAGTTGAGGGGCAGATAAAAGGAGGAGTTGCTCAGGCACTTGGCTGGGGAGCTTTAGAGAAGATAGTAAATAAAGATGGAAAATTCCTTCAAGTAAAGATGTCAGATTATATGATACCTACTTCTTTGGATTTGCCTGAAATAAAAACTTATATAATGTGCGAACCTTATCAATATGGACCATTGGGTGCTAAGGGAATAGGGGAGATAACTTTTGACGGTGCTGCTAGTGCTTATGCTTCTGCTATGGAAAATGCTTTGAAACATCATTTTACAAGCATACCTATATTACCAGAAAATATTGCGGAGGTGTTGTGATATGGCTATAAGTTTTACTGTTAATAATAAAAAAATTAATACAGAATTAAATCCGCTTACTAGATTAATAGATTTTTTGAGAGATGAATTAAAACTTACAGGTACTAAAGAAGGCTGCGGAGAGGGTGAATGCGGTGCTTGTGCTGTTTTGATGAACGGCAAGGTTGTTAATTCTTGTTTAATTCCTATAGCTTTATGCGAGGGAAAAGAAATTTTAACTATAGAAGGTTATACAGAAACAGAGAAAGGAAAAATAGTAACAAAAGCTTTTATTGATGAAGGTGCTGTGCAATGCGGTTTTTGTACTCCTGGAATGGTGATGTCAACAGAGGCTATTTTGAATGATACAAAAGGAAATCCTACTGAAGAAGAAGTTAGAAGAGGGCTTTCTGGAAACTTATGCAGATGCACTGGTTATGACCATATAGTTAATGCTGTATTAAGAGCTTCTGAAATGGCTTCAAAGGAGGGTAAAAAATTATGGTAAGTACTTTGATAGCTAAAAATATTAATGAGGCTTTGGAATTAAAACTAAAGCATAATGCAATAATTTTTGCAGGCGGCACTGATTTAATGGTAGAGCATTTAAGAGGAAGTAATTTAATAGCTAAATTTGAAAGACCTGTGTTATTCATAAATGAAGTAAATGAATTAAAAGGCATAAAAGAAGATGAGAATAATATTATAATAGGGGCATTAACTACATTTGATGAAATAATAAAATCTCCTCTAATTCCTCAAGTATTAAAAGATAGTGCTTTGGGTATAGCAGGACCTCCTATTAGAAATATTGCTACTATTGGAGGAAATATTTGCAATGCTTCGCCTTCTGCTGATAGTTTGCCTTCGCTTTATGCAATGGATTCAGTTTTAATATTAAAAAGTAAAGACTCACAAAGAGAAGTAAAAATAAAAGATTTTATCACTGGTGTAAGTAAAACTATAATAAAAGATGATGAAATACTTACTCATATTGTAATACCTAAAAAAAATTATGAATATTCTTTTTACAAAAAAATAGGCACAAGAAAAGCTAATACATTATCTAAACTTGCTATATGTGCTTTAGTTTGCAAAGAGAATAATAAATATAGATTTAAAATAAGTTTTTGTACTTTAGGAATTACAGTTACAAGAGATGAAAGTATAGAAGAGAAGTTTGCTGTTTCAGATATCAGTGAATGGAAAAATAAAATAAAAGATATACAGGAAGCGTATTCTTCTATTATGAAACCAAGAGATAGTGCAAGATCAACTGCTTTATATAGAAAAAAATGTGCTTTAAATTTAATAGAATATTTTTTGGAGGAAGCACTAAAAAATATCTGTTAATTTAAAAGATAAAAACAATTTAACAAATGGAGAAGAAATATGAGTATGAATGAAAAAACTCAAAGCGCCTTGTTTGAATATGAAGGCGTTCCAAAAATGACTCAAGCTTTCCCGCTAGCTATTCAACACGTAGTTGCTATGATTGTTGGTTGTGTAACTCCTGCTCTTATAGTATCATCTGCAGCTGGTCTTAAAAGCGGAAGTCCAGAGCAAATATTATTAGTTCAATCTTCATTAGTATTTGCTGCTATTTCTACAATAATTATGGTTTTTCCTATACCTATAACTAAGAATTATCATATAGGTGCTAGACTTCCTATGATTATTGGAGTTAGTTTTGCTTATGTATCTACTATGCAGTCTATTGCTAGAGGTCCTGAAGGTACTGGTCTTGGTGTTAGAGGTCTTGCAATCATTTTTGGTGCTCAAGTAGTAGGCGGTATTGTAGCTATAATATTTGGTTTAGCTGTTGAAAAAATTAGAAAACTATTTCCTCCTTTAATTGCTGGTACAGTAGTATTTACAGTTGGTCTTTCATTATATCCTACAGCTGTTAGATATATGGCTGGCGGAAGTACTTTATATAGCATAAACGGTGAAGTTGTTCCTTTTGGTTCTTGGCAGTATTGGACTGTTGCTTTCATTACTCTTATCGCTGTTATTTTCTTCAACCAATTTACTAAAGGATTTTTAAAATTAGCTTCTATACTTATGGGATTAATTATTGGTTATATAGCAGCATTTTTCTTTGGTATGATTAATTTTACAAGTGTTATTAATGCTGGTATTTTCCAAGCTCCTAAACTTATACCTTTTGGAATAGAGTTTGACCCTTCTGCTGCTATTGCTATAGCACTTTTATTCGCTGTTAACTCTGTTCAAGCTATTGGAGACTTTTCTGCTACTACTTCAGGCGGTATGGGAAGAATGCCTACTGATAAAGAATTAAAATGCGGTATCACTGCTTATGGTATTACTAATATATTATCTTCTGTATTTGGTTGTTTGCCAACTGCTACTTACAGCCAAAACGTTGGTATAGTTGCTACTACTAAAGTTGTTAATAGAATAGTATTTTTAATTGCTGCTATTATAATATTAGTTGCTGGTTTATTCCCTAAATTCTCAGCTTTACTTACTACTATACCTTCTTGTGTACTTGGCGGTGCTACTATAATGGTATTTGCTTCTATTGCTATGACTGGTATTAAATTGGTATTTACTGAAAATATGGGTCCTAGAAATACTTTAATAGTAGGTCTTGCTGTTGCTTTAGGTATGGGTACTGTTCAAGTTGGAGGAGCTTTAGATACTTTCCCTGCTTGGGCTAAAACTGTATTTGGAAGCAGCCCTGTTGTTATAGCTACTTGTGTTGCTATTATATTAAATGTTATTCTTCCTAAAGAAGAAAAAAAATAATTATATAATTTTAGACAATGGGATTTAAAGCCCATTGTCTTTTATTTTAAATCTTCTCTTTTATCTATATCTATTAACTTCATTTCATCTATTGTATATAAAAAAGTGTCATTAATATTTTTCTTTATAATTTTTGATGCTCCTTCATCATTTTCTAGTTTTAGAATATCATCAATATATTTAGAAGAAAAAATTGCAGGGTTAGAAACTCTGTCTTTTGTAAACATAGCTCCTATATTTTTTTGACTAAAATAAAAATACTTTATCATATTAAATATATCATCGCTTCCTAAAAAAGGCATGTCGCATACAAAAAAAGCAAAACTGTCAGAGCCTTCTTTTATTGCTTCTTTAAGTCCGAGTTTTATTGATGAGCTTATTCCGGCATTATGATTGTTATTATAGATAACAGAATAATATTTATTTTCAAACTCTTTATTTATTATTTCATCATATATGCTTACAACAATTATAGATGTTTCTAAGTTTTTTAACTTTTTATCTTTTTTTAATAATTTTACTACATCAGATATTTTATCAATTGTGTTTTCAAACAATGTTTTATTGTTAAGAGAATTAAATTTATGAAGTAATTTGTTGCCGTTAAAACGTTTGCTATTTCCAGAAGCAAGAATTATAAATGCAGTTTTTTTATAATTAATATTTTTATCTTTTGTGAAATCATTTAAGTATAATTGAATATTACTGCATTTATTTTTTAATTTGTTAATATAGTATTTGTTTGCAATAAATTTGATAGTTTCAATATCTACAATTTTATTTTTATCTATTTCCTTGCATAAATTGTATCTAAAACAAACTTCATAAAATTTTCTATTTAAAGCATGAAGCCCCATTATTATAACTATTTTAGAAATTCGGCCTAATAATATATCAGGTATAACAGGCTCATTTTCATTAGGTATTTTTATAGGGTAATGCTTTGCTCCATCAGCTTCTATTAATATTATGTCAGCATATTTGATAGCATTATTTAATTCATCATCTCCAGCATACATTAGCTTTTTTTCATCATATTCTTTACCAAGTACTATTATATTTTTATTGTCAAATGAGTGAGAATTAATACTGTCAGTATATTCATTTGGCTTATACATTTTTGTTGTGGTTGTTATAATAACTTTTTTGTCTCTTTTATTTTTGCAACTTTTTGATAAGTTTTCTATATATGTAGTCTTTCCGCCGGCACCGCATACTAATATTATTTCAGGCATATTATTTTTTTATTTTCCTTCTATTTTCAAATATTGCTCTTTTTAATATTAGCTCTGCTGCTATACTTACAGCTATCTCTTCTGTAGATTCTGCTCCTATTTGCATGCCTATTGGAGCATGAACTTTTTTTATCATTTCATCAGTATATTTTTCTTCTTCTTTTAATCTATTATGTAGTGTAGCTATTTTTTTACTGCTTCCTATCATTCCAATATAATAAGCATTTGTTTTTAGAGCATTTTTTTCTACTATATAATCATAACTATGTCCTCTAGTTACTATAATTATATAATCTTTTTTTGTGATATTTATTTTATTAAATACATTCTCATAATCATCTACTATAATTTTATATGCATTATAAAATCTCTCTTTATTTGCAAACTCTTCTCTGTCATCAATTACAATACAATTAAATGATAACTTGTTAAGTATATCAACTAAGTCTAATGAAACATGCCCAGCTCCAAATATATATACATTACTGTTTTTTTTATTTTCTTCTTCTATTAATTTTTCTATAATTTCTTTGTTATTTTTATTTATATATTTAAAATCAATTTCTACATTTCCTCCGCAAAGCATACCAACTCCGCCGGATTCTTCATTAGTGAGAGAATAATTTTTTTTGTCATTTGATTTTTTTTCTAGTAGGGTGAAAGCATCATTTAAAACTTTAAACTCTAATATTCCTCCTCCTATAGTAGATAGAGTTTTTTTATTATTGTTTTCATCAAAATATGCAATCATCATAGCATCAGAAGTTCTAGGTGATGAACCGCTAGATTTTATTATATTTATTAGTATTATTTCTTTATTTAGTTCTAATAATTTAATAGCTTCATTTAAAGTATTTTTTAGTGTCATATTATCTCTTTTATTAAAATATTTTTTTCATTATATATGTAAACAATAAAAAAGTCGACCGCAAGAATTACGGCCGACTTTATATGCTTTTTAAGTGTTTTTAATCTTATTTCATAGATTCAACTATAGCATCAACTAAAGAATCAATCTCACCAATATTAGCATCTTTCATAGAAGAAGAAACAGATACTTGAGGGTCGATGATTTCGCATTGTTTTAAGTTATTTTCAATGAACTCTTGCATCAAAGCACCAGATTTAGGAGCCCAAGAACCATTTTCTATGATAGCGAACTTACGTTTTTGAACATTAAGAGCTCTCATATCATCTAAATAATTATGCATAGGAGGATAAATATTCAAGTTGTAAGTAACAGAAGCAAGTATAACATGGCTATATTTGAAAGTTTCAGAAATCAAATAAGAAACATGAGTACTTGAAACATCATACATAACAGTGTTAGTAACACCTTTTTCAGCCAATTTAGAAGCAACAACACCAGCCATAGCTTCAGTATTACCATACATAGAAGCATAAACGATTAATACACCTTTAGTTTCAGGCTCATAAGTGCTCCATTTATTGTATTTTTCAAGTATATAACCTAAATCTCTTTTCCATACAGGACCATGTAAAGGACAAAGCATTTTAATTTTGTCTATTATGCCGCCAGCTTTTTTAAGTAGATGCTGTACATGAGGACCATATTTACCAACAATATTAGTATAATATCTTCTAGCCTCATCAAGCCATTCTCTGTCGAAATTAACTTCATCAGCAAATAGTCTTCCATCTAAAGCAATGAAAGTACCAAAAGCATCAGCAGAGAATAATACACCATTAGTGCTGTCGAAACTAACCATAGCTTCAGGCCAGTGAACCATTTGAGCAGCTATGAAATGAATTTCATGCTTACCAAATTTTCTAGAATCACCTTCTTTTACTTGAATTTTTTTATCATCAGTAATAGTGAAACCAAATTGATCCATAAACATAAATGCTTTTTCAGTAGAAATAACTTGAGTTTCAGGGTGACGAATCAATACTTCTTCAATAGAAGCAGCATGGTCAGGTTCCATGTGGTTTATTATCATATAATCAAGTTTTTTACCGTTTAAAACATATTCTAAATTATCTAAGAATTGTCTGCAAACTGCCCAATCAACAGTATCAAAAAGAACAGTTTTTTCATCTAATAAAAGATAAGAGTTATAAGAAACCCCTCTAGTTAAAGGGTGAACATTTTCAAATAGAGCCAAACGATGTTCATTAGCTCCAACCCAATATAAATCTTCAGTAACTTTTCTAACGCAATGCATTAAATTTCCTCCTTTGTTAGTTTATCAAAATTAAGCATTTTACTTAATTATATTATTTACGCCTTAATGAAGTTAGCTTTTTCTTCACTACATTCAGGACATACCCACTCTTCTGGAAGAGCAGTAAAGTCTGTACCTGGAGCTATTTCAGCTTCTGGGTCTCCAACGAATGGATTATACTCATAACCACAACCAGAACAAACATATATTTTTGGTATTTCCATAACTTTCTTAGGTACGATTCTTTTAATTTTCTTGTAAGGTACTTCAGCAGGTTTTTTAGCAGCATCGCCGCCTAAAGCAGCAGTAAGTAAAGGAAGTATCTCAGTAACATCACCAACAATACCATAGTCAGCATTTTTGAATATTTTAGCAGAAGCTTTCATATTGATAGCAACTATGATAGAAGCGTTTTTAATACCTTTTAAGTGTTGGTTAGCGCCAGAAATACCGCAAGCAATATACAAGTTACCGTTGAATTTTTGACCAGACATACCAACATATCTATTAATAGGTAAGTATCTCAATTCTTCAGCAACAGGACGAGAACAGCCGATAGCAGCGCCAGCAGCCTTAGCTAAATTCTCAACAAGTTTCATATTTTCTTTACCGCCAATACCTTTACCAGCAGAAACAACTCTTTCAGCATCGACTATAGGAGTATTAATGTCAATACCAACAGAGAAGTCGATTCCATCTTTCTGTAAAGCAGCAACAAGAGCATTAACTTTATCTTGAGCAGAACCATCTTTGAAGATGATATTTCTTCTTTCACCAGTGATAGGACCTCTTTTAGCCATAGGACCAACAGCAGCAGCAGCAGATTTAGGCATTTTACCAAGTATAGCAGCAGAAATAACAACTTTTTGTATTTCGCTAGTACCTTCGTAGATTGTACAAATCTTAGCATCGCGGTAAGCTCTCTCTACTATATAAGCACCTTTAATATAACCGTTACCGCCATGTATTTGAAGTGCTTGGTTAACAACTTCTAATCCTATTTCAGAAGCATATAATTTAGCCATAGCAGATTCAGTACCATAAGGTTCATGTCTATCTTTCATAGCAGCAGCACTGTAAACAAGTAATCTTGCAGCACGTAATTTAGTAGCCATATCAGCAAGTTTGAAAGCAATAGCCTGCTGCTGAGCTATTGGCTTACCGAACTGTATTCTTTCTTTAGCATAAGCAACAGCAGCCTCATAAGCTCCTTGCGCTATACCTAAAGCCTGAGCAGCAATACCTATACGACCTCCGTCAAGAGTTTGCATAGCAATTTTGAAGCCTTGTCCTTCTTTACCAAGTAAGTTTTCTTTAGGAACTTTAACGTTATCGAAAAGCAATTGAGCAGTAGCAGAGGCACGAATACCTAATTTGTCGTATTTTTCACCGAATTCAAAACCTTCCCAACCTTTTTCTACTATAAAAGCACTTATACCTTTAGTACCAATACCAGGAGTAGTAACAGCAAATACTACATAGCTTTCAGCTTCTATAGAGTTAGTTATGAATATTTTCTCACCATTTAATATATAGTGATCGCCTTTTAATTCTGCAGTAGTTTCTGTACCGCCTGCATCAGATCCAGCTTCAGGTTCAGTTAAACCAAAAGCACCTAATCTTTTACCTTCTGCAAGAGGAACTAAGTATTTTTTCTTTTGCTCTTCAGTACCGAAAGCATAGATAGGATAAGAACCTAAAGAACAATGAGCTGATAAAATTACGCCCATAGTACCATCAACTCTTGAAAGTTCTTCTACAGCTATAGCATAAGCAATATTATCAAATCCTGCTCCGCCATATTTTGTTTCAAAAGGCAATCCCATAATATCCAATCCGCCTTTACCTAATTGTTTTACAGCTTCTGTTGGGAATTTACCTGTTTGATCACATTCATGAGCTATTGGTGCTACAACTTCTTCAGCCCAAGCTTTAATTTTAGCACGAAGTTCTTCATGCTTCTCTGTTGTTTTAAACATTTACTTCTCCTTTATACTAATTTATTTATTATTAAATTAATTAATACTATTATCTATTACTATTTCTCCAAATCTTAGCTTTTTCTGCATCTTTAATTAAGCCATCTCTTAAATCAGGATGCGCTATAGAGATTAAAGCCTCAGCTCTCTGCCAAGTAGTTAAACCTTTCAAGTTAACTTTACCATACTCTGTTACAACATAATGAGTATTGGCTCTTGTATCTGTAATAATAGTGCCATTGGCAAAACTTGGAACTATTCTTGATTGCAATGTGCCGTCTTTACCTTTTACAGTTGATGATAAACAAATGAAGCTTTTACCACCTTTTGAAAGATAAGCACCTAATACAAAGTCTAATTGTCCGCCAGCACCGCTTATATGTTTTAAACCTGTTGATTCAGCACTTATTTGACCAAATAAATCTATTTCTACCGCATTGTTTATAGACATAAAATTATCTATAGAAGATATTACTCTTACATCGTTAGTATAATCTACAGGAGCAGACAAACATTGAGGATTATTATGAATAAAATCATATAACTTTTTAGTACCAGCACCAAATGCATAAGTTTGTCTTCCTCTATCTATATTCTTTTTACTTCCAGTGATTTTACCAGCTAATGATATATCAACAAAAGCATCAACATACATCTCTGTATGAACGCCTAAATCTTTTAAATCGGATTCTGCTATAAGCGAACCTACCGCATTAGGCATACCGCCAATACCTAACTGTATACAAGCACCATTAGGTATTTCTTCTACTATAAGTTTTGCTACAGTTTTATCTACCTCTGTAGCAGCACCGCCTCCGCCTAATTCTACTATAGGAGGATTATCTCCCTCTACTATCATATCAACTTGATTAATATGTATAGCTTCTCCGCCAATATAACTAGCACCTAAACAGCGAGGCATATTTTCATTTACTTCAACTATAACACATTTACATCTCTCTATCATAGCCTGCATATGTGAAGCATTAGGACCATAACTGAAATAACCATTCTCGTCCATAGGTCCAACTTGAAACATTGCCACATCTATTCCGCGAGGCAAATCTCTATAATATCTAGGCATTTCAGAATAACGTATTGGTGTATAAAAACAAAAATCTCTATCTACAGCTTTTCTCTCTAAACCAGACATATGCCAAGAGTTCCATGTAAAATGTTTTTCTGGAGCAAAAATTTTAAATATTTGAGGCTCCCAACATAATATACCGCCTCTGATGTTTATATCTGTTAAATCAGGCATTCTCTCTGCTAATGCTTTATCTAACTCTATTGGAGTGGCTATAACCCAGCCATAGTCTATCCAATCACCAGACTTTACAACCTTAACGGCTTCATATGGTGAGGTTAATTTTTGATTATAAAGTTTACTATAATCCATAAGTTCTCCCACTTAAATGATTTTTTGATATACTCTAGTATAGTAAAATAAATTTTGATTGTCAATCAAAATTTACAAGATATTATTTTTAAATTTTATTTATCTATATATATATTATGTTTGTTTTATATTTTTTTATTTCACAAAAACTACATTTTTATTTTTTATTTTTATATTTTACTTGACTTATAGATATTTATTTACATAATTATTATATAATAGATAAAAGTACTACGGGGGGTATATTATGATAGTAAAAAAAGTCTATGCCGTATATTACAGTGCTACTGGTACTACTCAAAAAATAGCTTCTTTTATAGCAGAAAACGTTGCTAAAAAACTTAATGTTGAATGCGAAAAATATAATTATAGCTTACCTAAAAGAAGAGAAAAAGTTCTTGAGTTTAAAGAAAATGATTTAGTAATATGTGGAACTCCTACTTATGCCGGAAGAGTACCAAATATAATGCTTCCATATTTAAAAAACAATATTAAAGGTAATGGAGCTTTGGCTATACCTGTTGTACTTTTTGGCAATAGAAACTTTGATGATGCTTTAATTGAACTTAGAAATATATTAGAAGATAATGGGTTTCATACTATAGCTGGTGCTGGTTTTGTTGGGGAGCATGCTTTCTCTTATACTTTGGGGGCTAATAGACCTGATGAAAAGGATATGCAAATTGCTTCAGATTTCGTAGAAAAAATAGTAGAAAAAATAAGAACTGTGGAAAATATACCTGCTGAACCTATTAAAGTGAGAGGAAATGAACCTATTCGTCCTTATTATACACCAAGAGACAGACATGAACATGCTATTGATATATTGAAAGTAAAACCTAAAGTTAATTTGTCAAAATGTACTGATTGTAAAATATGTGCCCATGTTTGCCCTATGGGGTCTATTGATTTTAATGATGTGAGCAAATATGTTGGTATATGTACAAAATGTGGTGCTTGCATCAAAAAATGCCCAGAAAAATGCAGATATTATGATGATGAGGGCTATTTATATCATCAACATGAGTTGGAAGAACAGTTCGAAAGAAGGGCTGAACCTGAAATATTCTATATGTGATTTTTTGTTTTTTATAACTTATCATTTAAATATATATTTTAATGATAAGTTATAATTTTATTAACTTCTTAATATAACAATTTCCAATACCAGGAAAATCGCAAGTTTGTGAGGCAATAGACCAAGAAGCTCTTAATTCTTTATCAGCATAAACCATATGGGTTATATTTTCTGGAATCAATATTTCATTAACAGTTGACATATTTATTAATTCATTTGCAAGAAGCATAGGCTCTCCCATGCATACTACTTCATCAAACAATACTTCGGTGTTTGATACCTGACAGAAACATAAATCTCCCATAGCTATAGAAATGCTTACACTGTATCTATTAGCTTTTAATGTTGACATTAGTTCTTTGGCACAGCTATATGCATCTTTTAAGATATCGCTGTAAGTTGTATTTCTAAATTTAAAATTGTCTGAAAATACTGCTACTATATATTGAGCTGATATTTGATCAACTTTTCCGCCGTATTTATTGCTTATTATAGGCAATGATTTACTGTAAAAGTCTTTTAGATATGAGTTGAGTTTTTTTTGTTTTAATGTGTTTAGAGCTCCGTATAGATTGCATAGTTTTAATGATAATACCACAGAAGAAGCATTTGTATTTTTTATATAATTTTCTCCTTCGTTTATGCTAAAAAATACTTTTTTGTCTGTAAAATTTGATATGTACTCTTCGTATTGTGCTTTTCCTATTATCATAAAACTTCTCCCAAATGAACTATTAATTTTATATTTTAATAATATATAAATAATATTTTATATGTCAATAATAAAATACAAATTTAATAATATTTTATTATTTTATAATGACATTATATCTCATTATGTTAACATTATTTTTGATTATGTTAACATAAATATTATTTTAAAATAATATTAATATATATGTTTTGTAAACAATATTATACTACATAAGGGTATAATAAAAATTTTGTTTATTTTATTGAATTAAGAATAAAAATGTACTATACTTAAAAAGCATATTATAAAAAATTAAAATATATAAGATGTAAATAAATTATTTTTTGGGGAGATTTTTTATTATGGCTAAGAAAGTAGTAATAGCTAGTGCTTGCCGTACAGCTATAGGAAGTATGGGCGGCTCATTAAGTACTGTTCCTGCTGCAGAGTTAGGAGCTGTAGTTATTAAAGAAGCTTTAAAAAGATCTAAAGTAGAACCTAATCAAGTTGATATGGTTTATATGGGTTGTGTAATACAAGCTTCACAAGGACAAAACGTTGCTCGTCAATGTTCTATTAAAGCTGGTTTGCCAGTTGAAGTTCCTGCTATGACTCTTAATGTTGTTTGCGGTTCTGGACTTGATGCTGTTAATATAGCTGCTAATATGATACTTGCTGGTAATGCTGATATAGTTGTTGCTGGTGGTACTGAAAACATGAGTATGGCTCCTTATGCTTTAAAAAATGCTCGTTATGGTTATAGAATGGGAAATAACACTATTGTAGATACTATGGTTAACGATGCTTTAACTGATGCTTTCCATAACTATCATATGGGTATTACAGCAGAAAATATTTGTGATGATTGGAAAATTACTCGTGAGGAATTAGATGAGTTTGCTGCTAAATCTCAGCAAAAAGCTGTTCAGGCTCAAGATTTAGGTAACTTTACAAGAGAAATTGTACCTGTTACAATAAAAACTAAAAAAGGCGATGTAGTATTTGATAAAGATGAAGGTCCTAGAGCTGGTACAACAGTTGAGAGTTTGGCTAAATTAAAACCTGCTTTCAAACCAGATGGCGGTAGAGTTACTGCTGGTAATTCTTCTAGCATTAACGATGGTGCTGCTGCTGTAGTAGTAATGAGCGAAGATAAAGCTAAAGAATTAGGAATTAAACCTATGGCTACTTGGGTTACCGGTGCTTTAGGCGGTGTTGAACCTAGAATCATGGGGATAGGACCTGTTGCTGCTACTAAAAAAGTATTGGCTCGTACTGGTTTAACTATTAAAGATTTTGATATTATTGAATCTAACGAAGCTTTTGCTGCTCAATCTATTGCTGTGGGCAGAGAGCTTGGAATAGATGTTGAAAGACAACTTAACCCTAATGGCGGAGCTATAGCTTTAGGTCACCCAGTAGGTGCTTCTGGTTGTAGAATACTTGTTACTTTACTTCATGAGATGGATGCTAAAGGAGCTAAGAGAGGACTTGCTACTTTGTGTATCGGTGGTGGTATGGGTTGTGCTACCATTGTAGAGATGTAATAATTTTGTAGGCAGGTTTAGAGAGTATATTTTTCTAAACCTGTTTTTAATTTATTACAAGATAATGATATTTTATTTAAGGAGAAATTGATGGATTTTGTAAAGTATGAAGAGAAGGGTATGATTGGTGTTATCACTATCAGCAGAGAAAAAGCTCTTAATGCCCTTAACTCTCAAGTTTTAGATGAACTTGATAAAACTTTAGATGCTGTTGATATAAATAATATTAGATGTTTGATATTAACTGGTGCGGGAGAGAAATCTTTTGTTGCTGGTGCTGATATATCTGAGATGAGTAAGGCAAGCAAGATAGAGGGAGAGGCTTTTGGTAAAAAGGGTAATGATGTATTTAGAAAGATAGAAACTTTCCCTATACCTGTTATTGCTGCGGTTAATGGTTTTGCTTTGGGCGGCGGTTGTGAAATAGCTATGAGCTGCGATATACGTATTTGTTCTGATAATGCTATATTTGGTCAGCCTGAAGTTGGACTTGGTATTACTCCTGGTTTTGGCGGTACTCAGAGACTTCCTAGATTAGTGGGAGCTGGTATGGCTAAACAGTTAATATATTCTGCTAAAAACATTAAGGCTGATGAGGCTTATAGGATTGGTTTGGTTAATGCTGTTTATACTCAATCTGAACTTATGCCTCAGGCTGAAAAATTAGCTCAAACTATTGCTAACAATGCTCCTATTGCTGTTCGCAATTGTAAGAGGGCTATTAATAGGGGACTTGATGTTGAGATGGATATGGCTATTATTATAGAAGAAAAGTTATTTGGGGATTGTTTTGAAAGCGAAGACCAGAGAGAGGGTATGGCTGCTTTCTTAGAAAAGAGAAAAGTTGAAAAATTTGTTAATAGATAATAAATTTTTCTTATTTAAATTTAATAAAACTACAAAATTTTTATAAAAAAGGAGAAATTAAAATGAAAGTTGGTGTTATAGGTGCTGGAGCTATGGGCTCTGGTATTGCTCAAGCTTTTGCTCAAACTGAAGGTTATGAAGTTTGTTTATGTGATATTAAAGAAGAATTTGCTGCTAGCGGTAAGGCTAGAATTGCTAAAAGTTTTGACGGAAGAATTGCTAAGGGTAAAATGGAAAAAGCTGATGCTGATAAAATTTTATCTAAAATATCTATTGGTTTAAAAGATATTTGTAAAGACTGCGATTTAATCGTTGAGGCTGCTTTTGAAAATATGGAAGTTAAAAAAACTACTTTCAAAGAATTACATGAAATTTGTAAACCAGATTGTATTTTCTCTTCTAACACTTCTTCACTTTCTATTACTGAAATAGGTGTTGGTATTGGAAGACCTGTTGTTGGTATGCACTTCTTTAACCCTGCTCCTGTTATGAAATTGGTTGAAGTTATTTCTGGTATCAATACTCCTAGAGATGTTGTTGAAAAAATAATCAAAATATCTGAAGAAATTGGAAAAACTCCTGTTGAAGTTAATGAGACTGCTGGTTTCGTTGTTAACCGTATATTAGTACCTATGATTAATGAAGCTATAGAGTTATATTCTATGGGAGTTGCTTCTGTTGAGGGTATAGATAATGCTATGAAACTTGGTGCTAATCACCCTATGGGTCCTTTAGCTTTAGGTGATTTAATTGGTCTTGATATTGTACTTGCTATTATGGAAGTACTTCAAAGAGAAACTGGAGACCCTAAATATAGACCTAGTGCTTTACTTAGAAAAATGGTTCGCGGCGGTTTACTCGGACAAAAAACTGGTAAAGGTTTCTATGAATATTCTAAATAATTAATATATAGTTTGTTTGTTGTTTGCGAAGGGGTTAATTTTAATCTCTTCGCTTTTTTTTTATTTTAAAATATAGTATACTATTTTTATATTATAGAATAAGGATATATATAGTTATGAAATATGGTGAAATTAATAATGAAGGTATAGAAAAGTTGATGGATATTTTTTATGCTAAAATTAGGGTGCATAAAGAATTGGGACCTATATTTAATGAGCATGTCGGAATTGATGATGAGTCTTGGGAGAGACATAAAGAAAAGATTGCTAAGTTTTGGAAGACTATGCTTTTAAATCAAAGACTTTATATGGGTAACCCTGTTCAGCCGCATATTAATCTTATGCCTTTCGATATGAACTTATTTGACACTTGGCTTAATCTATTTAAAGAGTGTCTTGATGAAGTATTTGAAGAAGAGCCTTCTAATCATTATTATGAAGTAGCATGCAATATTGCTAAAAACTTTAAGGCGGTATTATTTAATCAGTAATAATTTAATGGCAGGAGATAAAGTTTTAATAATTTTATCTTTTGCCTTATATTTCTGATATATTGCTTCTAATTTTCTTTAATGTATTTTTTATTATTTCAGCATCATTTGGATTGAGTTCTTTTACTATTGTATCTAAAACTTGATTTTCATAATTTTCTATAATAGGCAATTCTTTTTTAGCCTTTTCTGTGAGATATAATGAAAAAGCTCTTTTATCGAGTTTATTTTCTTTTCTTTTTATAAATGATTTAACTTCTAATTTATCTATCATGGCTTTTACAGTATTTTGGTCTTTATCTAGTCTTATAGATAATTCTTTTTGAGATATGCCTTCTTCTTTTGCAAGTTCTTTTAATACAATTAATTGCTCTGGTGTGATATCGAAATTAATTATTTGTTTTCCTATATACTGATATATTTTTCTTGCGGTATAGCATATATCATAGCCTATATTATTAATAATAATAAACTCCTTATACAATAAAAAATGCTATCATAATTTTTGACTATGATAGCATATAATTTATTTTTTGTTAATATCTAGTATATATCTTTAATTTATTATTTAGCTCTTTCTATTAGGGAGTTCAAATATTTTTCCATTTGTGCTTTTGTCATGATAAATGGATTTGCTTCTCCTTCTTTTAGATTGGCAACTTTTTCTAAATTAGCGTATCCATTATCTGCAAACAGATGTGCTGTTAATGATACTAATGCATTTTTTGAGAGGGCTTCTTTTTTGAAATATTCTGCAGACTCTTTATATTTTGCTAATAATTCTTTTTCTTTTGGAAGTCCTGTTCCGCCCCAAAGTACAGCAGTGTATTCTTTTCCTTTATATTTTACAGGGAATATAAAAGAGCTGCATCCAGCAGTGTGTCCTGGAGTTTCTAATATGGTTATGCTTGTATCTCCAAGTTTTATTACATCTTTATCTTTTGAATATATATCAACTTTTGTTTTTGGAGAGCGTGGAGAGTTTGCTCCAGTATTTAAGTTGTACATCAAGTCTGTATCTGTTTTTGTTAGTACAACTTTAGCAGCATATTTATTTCTTAAATAATTAGCTCCGCCGTAATGGTCTCCATGTCCATGGCTTAATATGATATATTTTAAGTCTTTAGGGTTTAAGCCAAAGCCTTTAATACCTTCTTCTATGAGTTTAGCATCTATGTCGTCCCACATAGAATCTATTAAAATAAGTCCGTCAGAAGTCTCAATTACCCAAGCAACAACACTTACACTTCCTATGCAGTATACATTATCGAATACTTTAGTAGGTTTTAGGGGTGTGTTGTCATTTAGGTAATCCATAGGTGTTTTCTCAGCAGCAAATACTGAAAAAACTAGCATTAAAAAAATGAAAAAAGTTTTTTGTAATAAATTAATCAAGTTTCTATCTCCTATTAATTATTTATTTTAAATATAGTATGTATACGTATTATTTTTAATATGAAAAATATAATTTTTTGATTTTTTATATATAATTAAATAAAAAAATTATAAATGAATGGCTATAATAATATTTTATATATGTTATAATTAAGAATATTTTATTTTGGATTAATTATGTTAAAGAGATTAATATTTATAATTTTATCTTTAAATATTTTGTGTTTAAATAATTTATATTCTCAGGACTATAATGAAGAAGAGCAAAATCCTCCTATAGATATTCCTATTATTAAGGCTATTGCTGAAGATGATATTAATACTTTAAAAAATATTATAAATAGCGGTGAAGATTTAGAGATTAGAGATGAGCAGGGCAATACTCCTTTAATATGGGCGGCACTTTATGGAAATTTTGATATAGTAAGAGAGCTTATTAATGCTAATGTAAATATTAATAATACTAACAATTTTGGAAATACTGCTTTGATGGGTGCTGTGCTTGAGGGGCATTATTCTACAATTAAACTTTTATTAGATAATAAAGCAAACATTAATACAACAAACAATGATGGCTGGTCTGCTTTAATGTGGTCTTCTGTGAGGGGGAATATTGATATTTTTAATTTGCTTATAGAATATGGGGCAGATATTAATGTTGCTGATAAGAATGGTAATACTCCTTTGATGATAGCTTCTGATTCTGCTTATATAGAGATTGTTGAAAGGCTTATAATGTTAAAAGTTGATGTTAATCAGGCAAATGGTTTGGGAGATAATGCTTTACTTATGGCTTCTATATCTGGAAATGTTGATATTGTGAGGAAGTTAATTGCTGCTGGAGCTAATGTTCATTTTAGAGGTTCTAATGGAATTACTGCTATAATTTATGCTTCTAGGTTTGGAAGATTAGACATAGTAAAAGAGCTTATAAAAAGTAAAAGTGATGTAAATGTTGTTGCTTCTGACGGTACTACTCCTTTAATTGCTGCTTCTATAGACGGATATACTGATGTAATAAAAGAACTATTAAGAAAAAAAGCTGATGTTAATAAAACTAACAATTCTGGATATAATGCTTTAATTGTAGCTTCAATAGAAAATCATATTGATATAGTAAAAGAGCTTTTAGTATACAAAGCTGATATTAATGCTGTTACAGAAGAGGGTTATACTGCTTTGATGGGGGCTTCTGCTGCGGGAAATTTGGATATTGTTAAGATATTAGTTGATTCTGGTGCTGATATTAATTACAAATCAAAGGCAGGAGAGACTGCTTCAGATATTGCTAAGAGGAAGAGTCATTTAGAAGTATATGAGTTTTTAAGCAATATTTCTAAATAAAATTTAAAAAAACTTTACTTTTTGTTAGTTTTTAGTAAAAAATATTTACTTTTACTTGACATTTAATTTACAATTTGCTATAATAAATAATGTCCTTCATTGATATACATAATTAAAAAAAGGAGATTATTTATGAAAAAGCTATTTCTTCTAATTTTTTCATTATTTTTAATTGGTTCATATAGTATTTTTGCTGCCGATTTGGGAATTGGCATAGTAGTTCCTCTTGGGGCTTCTATATCACAAAGTTCAATAACTCATAAAGCGGGTATTGACACTAAAAATGGTGCTTTAAGTACATCTGGTGCTTTTGAATGGGGTGTTGGTATTACTCCTGGTTTTTATAAGGATTTTGATGATTATATGGGCTTTTCTTTGGCATTAGATTTAGCTTATCATAGAGATGTTTTTGCATACAAAGAAAGTGTGGCTACTGGAAATAATTCTTATTCTACTGTTAATACTTCTTATAATTTTGATACTATATCTATTGGACTTCTTCCAAAGTTTAATATAGCAAGATTTTTTATAGGGATTGGAGGAGGAGTTAAGATTCCTCTTGCTTCAAGTGAAACTACTAAAACATATAACGAACAAACTCAGCAATTAGTAGATGCCAATAATAAATATAATTTTGATAGTACAAAAAATAAGTTTGATATGTTTGTAATACCTTATATAAAGCTTACTGTTGATTATTTATTTTTCTTTAATAAAGAAGCTGCATTCGGACTTGGAATATATGCAGGATATGATTTTGGTCCTTCATTTAAAGCTGATGACAGATTTAGCAAAAAGTCTTTGGGTGCTTTTGATATAGGTGCACAAATAAGTCTTTATTTTGTAGATAATTAAATCCCCTCTATATAAAATTTTATAAAAAATAATTTAATGTTTTAAGGTGTATGCAAATAAAATGCATTCACCTTTTTTATTGACATCTATTAATTTTTTTAGAGCTATTTCAAATTACTTGATAGTTTTATAATCTCTAATATAATTTTATTTTTGACAAAATATAGTTGTTTATGTATATTATAAATAGTTGTATTATAAAAGAAAAAATATTTTAGGTTATTCATAATGGCTTCAAGTGAGAATAAAAAAAATAATAATAAACAAATTTATATAAAAAATAATGATATAAGATATATAATTAAAAAATCTAGCTCTAATGTATATGATGATTATTATATTCTTCATTCTCTAAAAAATATAGTAAAAAAAATTAATACACTAAAAGAAAAAAATAATAATATAAAAGTATTATTAGTATCAATCAATTCAGGAAAGCCTACACAATTAAAAAAAAAGTATAAATATGTAGAAATAGAGTTTTATAAAGATTTAAGCTATAAAGAAGGAGATTATTATTATACAGATAATATTCATTTCTTTTTAGATGAAAATAAAATTTGCTTTTTTGAAATAGGTGTGTTTTTAGAATTATACAATAATTTAAAATCCTATGAACAATTCAGTTACACTTATATATATGAAATGATTAATAAAATAATAAGCCCTTATAAATTAATATATAAAAATAATGAAGAAAGAAATTATAAAGATATTATAGAAGATATAAAAAAAAATCATTTTGAGCTTATCATCAAAGAGAGAGAAATTGATAGATTAAAAAAAGTTATGCAGGAGTATTTTGATAATAATAATAATAAAATTACTAATTCTATTCTTCCTTCATATAGATTAAATAATAAATATAAGAAAGATGAGGAAGATGAGAAATATAAGAAAGATAATAAAAAGAGTGAACCGAAGAAAACGAGATATTATACATTAGAAAGTTTAATAGTATTAGATGAAATATTAAGAATATATAAAAGCATAAAAAGCACAGAGTTTGTATTTATTAGAAATATAAGCTACTTAGATGACACTGAAGAGATAGCAAAAGAGATATTTAATTTTGATAAAATGCTAAAGTCAAATATCTATACTATTGAAGGAGCAAAATATATAAAAGGAATTTGTTTAAGTATTAGCGATGATGAAGAAAGACAAAAAGAAATAAAAAAAATCGATATAAAAAATATATTTAATAATTTTGAAACTATACAAATAAAAGATTTAGAGAATACTATATTTTATTTGTATGATACAATACTTAATCTGATAAGAGATAATAAAAACTATAATATAATAGAAGAAAATGAAGAATTAAAAAGAGGAATTTTATATTATGACAGTGTTTTTTATTATTTAATATATTTTATAGGGTATTTATTTGCTGATAAAAAAATTATAAATGAAGAAGAATATATAAAAATAATAGAGCTTTACACTTATAAATATAATACACTTAGAAATCATAATATTTATAGGTTTTACAAATTTTATTTAAATAATGAAACGGCAAAAAAATATAATATAAAAGATTACGGTACTATTAACTATAATCTTTACTATTATCGAGATGAAGAGAAAATAATTAAAAGATATTCAATATATGATTATAAGGAAATATATATTTATTATTATAAGTTTATATTGATGAGTATTGCATATAATATTGTAGGCTATCATAGAGATGAAAAATATTATATAGAAAGTAGAAGAGAAATAAAAGAAGAGAGAGAAAAAAATCCAGATACTATAATAGTTAATTTTGGAATTATATATAAAGAAGAATTTAAAAAAATAAAAAATGATATTAATAAGTTTAATAGAATGCTTAATAATTTATATTTTCTTAATATTATTGATTATGAAGAGTATAAAAAATATGATTGTTGTAAACTTTCAGAATTAATAAATTATATTTGCGGTTTAATTGAAGATGAAGAAAAATTTATAAATATAGAAGAAAATATAAAAAACTTTGAAGTATATCAATCAATAAAAAAAGAAATTACAAAAATAAAAAGCATTGTTTCTGAGTTTGAAAAAGTTATTGAATATTTGCATAATATTATTAACAATTTCAATTCATCTAAAGACATAAAGACGATAAATTTATTAAATTTTATTTTTTATCAAATTAAAGATAAATTTGCGGATATAGAAGAAAATATAAAACAATTTAAAGTATACAAATTAATAAAAAAAGAGATAGAATTAAATAATAAAAAATTAGAATATATTCGCAATTCAGATAATCTTTTAAATAAATTATTCCACTCATTTTTAGAAGAAGAATACAAATTAAGCTATGATAATACAGAAGACATAATAAAAAAAATCAATAATTTCTATGATATATATAAACAAATAGAAATACCTATAAAAAATATTTAAAAAAAACAAAAAAAAATTTTTCTATTGACCTCCATACGAATATGTCAAATGACAAGACATCATAAAAACAATATTATATAACTATGGTTAGATAAAAATATTTAGCCTAACTAAAAATTATATTTTTAAGGAGGAGCAATATGAGTAAAAAATCAAATCATAATGCTGACATTTCAAATGCTAATAAAGGTACATCTGGAACAAACATTACCTATGACAAAAACCAAGGCAACAGAGGTAAACAGATGAACCCTAATCAGAAGAAATAATTAAGTAAAATTTATTTCTTCAGGCTGCCTCAAATTACTTATTAGTTTGGGGTGGCTTAAAGTTTAGAAATTATTATGTAAAAATTTTATATGTAATGATGGTTAGGTGAAAAGAAAAATTAATATTTATAATAAGGAGATTATATAATGAATTTATTTATTGATTTACATAGAAAAAGTGCAAAAGAAGCTAGAAGGTATTTCACAAGTTTATTAATGATGTTATGTATATTAAAACTATTATTTGGTGATAATTTAAGCATTAATATAGAAATAGTATTTGGAAGGGGGCTTCACAGTGAAAATAAAAGACCTATTTTGAAATATGTTATTTTAAGACAAGCTGAAAAATATAAATATTTCGGATACAAGTACAAACTAAATAAAAAAACAGCTAATGGTTCTATGATTATAACTTTCTAATAAATAAGGTAACTGTAAAATGGCAAGAAGAGATGAAAACAACAATATAGATAAAAATGCTAGAAGAGATATAAATGCTTTTGATATTTATTATTTTATAAAGAATAAAAAATATGCTTTGCCAAAATATTCATTTATTTTGAAAAGCAAAAAAAGATTAATATCCATAGGAGAATTTTTAAAACTTTTAGAGGATAACAATATAAAAAATATGAGTATTAATTTACTTAGGGAATGGGACAATAAAGAGCTTCTTCCTGCATATAGAGTTGAGAGGGGAATGATTAGAACAGAAAGCAGATACTACATAATGGAGCATCTTGATATTGTAAAAGAAATAGTGAAATTAAAATCCTATGGGCTTGAAATAAGAGAGATAGAAAAGGTTGTTTTTGAAAATAAATCTTTTGAAATACTTTTTTTATCAAAATTAATAAAAAATAAGGAGTTGCTTATGAAAATGAAATACATTGTAAAAAACATAAAACATATAGAAGATGAATTAGTAAGTTCTATATGCAATGAAGTAAAAAATATATTTAACATTAATGATGATGATTTTAAAGAAACTTTTAATGATAAGTATTTAAACACTATATTAAATGATTATAAAAACAGCAATTTAAATTCTGATGAATTAAGCGTATTGTTATTATCTTTAATACTTTTAAGTTTATACAATTCTTATGACAATAATTCTTTTGACAGGAAAAAATTCTCCAAACAATTTTACAGCATCATAAGTGGAAATAAAACTAATACCTCACCATAGTGATATATGTGCTTTATATATCATTTATGTTGATTAAAGTATGAAAGTGAATATAATTTTTTAAAAAATCTATTTTGGCATAATATTAGGAAAATCTAAATTCCTATTATTTATAAAATTTTATTTTAAGGAGATAAAAAATGAAAAAGTTTATTGTTCTAATGTTTGTTGTGGCATTATTTGCAACTTCTTGTCTATCTCATAGGCATATAGTTGGTAATGGACCTAAAACAGGTGTGAAAGTTGAAAGCAGACAATGGTATGCTTTATGGGGATTAGTTCCTGTTGGTTCTGTAAATACTAAAGAATTAGCAGGCGGTGCAGAAAATTATGAGATATATACTAGATGCAATGCTGCGGACTTTTTCTTAAATATTTTAACAAGTATTGCTACTTTTCAAAGCAGAACAGTAACTGTTACTAAATAAAATTTAATTATTTATGGACTATTATAAAAGTTTTATGATAGTCCTAATTATTAAGGTAAGTATTGATGAGAAGAGATATTTTTTATTTATTATTAGTTTTATTATTATTAAGCTGCACTAAAAATAAAAAAGTAAATGAAACTTATAATAATGATGCAGTAAGTGATGCAGATTTCTTTTCTAACAAAGAAATTAATTTTAAGAAATTAGAGTTAGGAAGTGATATTTCTACTAATGAAAGATATTTTATTACAAATGCTTCTGTAAGTTTTATTCCTCCAATAAACTCTATTAAATTGACAGATAAAGATAGAGATGATATAATCTCCAAAACAGGTTATGGAAAAGGTTATTTTGATGTTGATAGTATGTTTATAGATGAGAAAGTAAAAATAACATGTTTAGCAGGCTATACTAAAAAAGAAGGAGGTAATATCAATTCTTTAATTTCTTTTATAAGAAAGATGAATAATGGAGATAATTTTACAGAAGAATATTATACTATTAATGGCAAAAAAAATATTCAGTTTAAAATTAGCATGAACAATGCTACTAGCATACTTTATACAATCTTTGAGTCTAATAATGGCTATTATTTTATATTAAATTATACGTTTCCTGTTTCCTATTTGGAAGATTCTTTAATTAGAATAGCAAATTCTCTAAATAGTGTTAATTTCAGTTTTTAAGAGTTATATTTTTTATGAGATTAAAATTCTTTTTTTTAATATTTTTATTTCTTTCATTATCTTTGTATACTCAAGATAATGAAGCCATGGATTTAAATACAAAGGAGGTAAAATCTAAATGGTCATTTAATCCTTTTAGGCTTTATGATACTGATAAATATTTATATGGTTGGTTAGACCCTTATGTTTATAATAGTAAATATTGGTTGGGGGATATATTTAATATAGAGGCTATGTATGAAAACCCTAATTATCATTTTGAGAATATGGCTTTTTTTCATCAGCCTACTTTAGGTTCTGAAATATATCCAATAGCCTTTAATTATAAGGATAAACATAGATTTAGAATTGGTGTTGGTTTTCTTACACAGTTTTTTTTATCTGTTTATAAACCTTATAGCAGTGTTTTGTATGGAGAGAGTTTGTTCTTTGGTACATATATGCAAGTAGAGCTATATTTTGATTATATATATAATGATACATTAAGATTTAGGTTTACTCCTGTTCGTCATATATGCACTCATATAGCTGGAGATATACTTGGAGATGATAAACTTTATAATAGAGATAAAGAAGAGTTTAGAGATTCTAGTATAGAGCTTATGAATTTTTCTCTTAACTATAAATATGGATATTTTAGTTTTTATGGCGGATTTTCTTTTGCTATGATAGGTTTTTATGAATCAAACTTTATCAATCTATTTAGTATATATTATGGTACTGACTTTAGATATCCTTTGTGGGGTGAGATAAGTTTAATAACTGGTTTTTATTTGGGTCTTGATTATGATAGAATCAATACTGTTGAAAGAACAATAAATGGTTATAATATTTTAGATAGCTATGATAAATTATATCCGTCTATAGTTTTAGGTATTGGAGTTGAAATTTATAGATTTACCATAGGGTTAAAATATGAGTATATGCGTTCTAGGCAATTATATGCCTACAGAAGCATGGAAAGTAAATTAGGTATTGAGGTTACATTGTTTTTTTAATCGATAATAAAGATTAGAATAGATAAAACTAAAAATAAATTTGATTTTTTATAAAAAAGTATGGAAATTATTTTTTAAATAGTTGATTTTTATTTTGTTATAATATATAATATACCCGTAAAATTTGATATCAGATTTTTACCAAATTGTAAAGATTGGAGAAAATCTATGATTCAATTATTACCTATTCTTCTTTTATCCGCATTTTTTATCGGATGCGGTCAACAGCCTTACACTAATTTAGAAAATACCCCAAAAGCTAAAAACGTTATAGTACTAATTGCAGACGGACAAAGCTCTGATGTAATCACATACTCAAGATGGTTTAAAGGCGGCGATTCATTAGCAATAGATGAGATGTTAAGCGGAGCAGTGAGAACTCATAATGCTGATTCTCCTATAGCCGATTCAGCACCTGCAGATACAGCTTTAGCTACAGGCTATAAATCATCTTATCAGCAGTTTATAGGTATACTTCCAGATGAAGCTATACTTCCTAATTCATCAATACCTACAGAAGCAAGAGCCCCTATAGCAAATGTGTTGGAGGCAGCTCAGCTTCTTGGCAAATCTACAGGAGTAATTTCTACTTCAGAAATTATGCATGCTACTCCTGCAGCTTTTTCTGCTCATGACATCACTAGAAAAGATTATGACGACTTAAGCGAACAGCAAGTGTTTCAAGATATAGATGTTATATTAGGTGGAGGGTATAAGTTTTTTACTAAAGAGGCTAGAAAAGACGGAAAAGATTTAATATCAGAAATAACTAATTTAGGTTATTCTCTAATTAGAACTTCAGATGAATTGGATTCTTTTAGAGGTGATAAAGTTGTAGGACTTTTTGCTGATGCAGATTTAGCTTATGAGATAGACAGAGAAGAGACAACTCAGCCCTCATTAGCTCAAATGACTTCAAAGGCTATAGATATACTTTCTAAAAATGACAAAGGTTTCTTCTTGATTGTAGAGGCTTCAAAAGTTGACTGGGCAGCTCATGCTAATGACCCTGTTGGATTAGTTTCTGATACTTTGGCTTATGTTGATGCTGTAAAAGCTGCATTAGATTTTGCTAAAAAAGATAATAATACTATGGTTATAGCGGTAACTGACCATGGAAACAGCGGTTTTACTATGGGTAATTATGATACTTCTTCAGATTATCACAAAAGAACATTAGAAAGTTTTATAGAGCCTGTAAAAAAAGCTTCTCGTTCTGCTGAGTATGTGGCAAGAAAAATAGAAGCTGGAGAAGATATAAAAACAGCTATGCAAAAATATTATGCTATAGATGATATGACAGAAGAAGAGGTTAATTCTCTTAGAGGAAAAACAGGCGATGATTTACATTATGCTATAGGACCAATATTAGCAAAAAGAGCTTATTTAGGTTTCAGCACACATGGTCATACTGGAGAAGATGTTCCTCTATATACATATTTGCCAAACAATAAAAGAATTATAGGACTTATAGATAATACTGATATAGCTAAAAATATTGCCTCTGCTATGGAAATAAATTTAGATGAAGCTACAAAAAAATTATTTATGAGTGAAGATGAATTAAAAAAGGCAGGTGTGGAATTAACATCAGACGGTAATATACTTACTATGCATATTGGAGATAAAACTGCTCAAATAATGAAAAATAGAAATATAATAATTGTAAATGGAGAGAAAAAAACTTTAGACGGTGTAGTTGTTTACAATGAATCTAAATGGTATTTTCCTTCTCAGGTTTTAGATATATTGAAATAGATATTATTTAAGGTTTTAGAGAGCGTAGGTATTTTTTAATGCTTACGCTTTTTTTAATTATATTTCATTATTCTTTAATTTTCTTATCATAGTGAAATAAATTATATATATTATCACAGTTGATATTAATATATCTAAACCAAATATCAATGTTATATTTAATAATGTTATTTCATATACACCTTTTAAATATAAAATAAAATATGGAATATTAAAGAAAGTATTAACTAAAAAAGATTGTAATAGCATATATTTTATTTGACCTATTGCATATAATAAACTTGAAATGATGGAGTAGTATGCATAGCATATATAAAAAGGAAAAAGTATCATAATCAAGTTCATAACCGATTCAAGATTTTGAGCATTCATTATATATTTTATAAAATATTTATAAGTTGGTATTAAAGCAATCCATATTAACACAAATATAGTAGTTAATAATACATAAGGTTTTAAGCTTCTATTATGCTTTTTTGATAAGTCTGTTTTTATGAGTGTGCCTATTTGATTTATTGGTATTAATAGCCAAGCCCAGTAAAAAGAATTAGCAATCCAATAATTTCCTTGCTCTCCTACAATATTTATCATTCTCACAAGCACTATACTATAAATTAAGTTTCTATAAAAAGATTCAATGCCAGATACAACATTTAGAGAAGTAATTTTTTTATTCCATAGAAAAGTTAATTTTGTTTTAGAGAAAATATTATATCCGCATTTGTTCAATAGAAATATAGCAATTATAGCAGCTATTAAATTAGATATTATATTATTATAAGCTATACCATTAACACCCAAGTTTAATGATATGCTATATTGAGAAACAAATAGTATATCAAGAATAATAGTTAGAAACATTTTTATTGTAGTTATTGCAAATATTGATTTATAATTTTCTAAAGAAGTATGAGCTACAATCATTAAATGAAATAACACTATAGCAATATTAGCAAAAGATTCTAATTTTATATATGTTTTTGTTTGAGCATATAAATCAGTTTGCTGTTTCATTGCAGTAACTAGGTTTCCTGCAAATATATTTATAATTAAAGCCATTATAATATAAATAAAAATTATTATTATAATAGAACTTCTTAATTTATTTATAAAAACTTCTTTATGATTATTAATATCATCATCTTTTATATTTCCTAAAAAGAAAAACAGTGGAGCTATTATTGCTTCTTCAAAGACTTCGTATATGATTCCAAGCCACATTTGTTGTGATGCTATATTTATAGCACTTGCATCAGGGTAGCTGTCTAATAAATATATTCTAAAAGTTGAATAAGTAGAAGGTATTAAAGCTTGTATAATTAAAACTATAAATAATTTAAAATTAATTTTTCTAAGCAAATTCATGAATATATCACTCTATACACTCAAAAAATAATACGTATCATATATTAATATGAATATTTTATCAATAAATTCTAATAATATAATTGTTGTTTCATAAATAAATATTAATTTTTGCATTAAAAATATATAGTAGAATTTGATTTTTGATATTTTTTTTACTATACTTGAGTTAACATGCAGTATTTAGCTTTCTATGAACCTGCTTATCTTCTAAGCAATCACAAGTCAATAGAAAATCATAAAAACATTAATAATAAAAATAACCGCCATCATAAGGAGGAATGTTTATGGGAAAAATTTACAACCCAGAAAGTATTCGTAATGTAGCCCTATTAGGGCATGTTGGAAGTGGTAAAACTTCTTTAAATGAAGCACTTCTTTTTAGGGCCAAGTGTATTGACAAAAAAGGAGAAGTGGCAAGAGGTACTACAGTAAGCGATTATACAGACGAAGAAATTAAGCAGAAAATGTCGATTCGTACTTCTATAAGTTTTATAGAGTGGAAAGACCATAAGATTAATTTGCTGGATATTCCTGGTTCGGGTGATTTTAGCGGCGATATTAACCCAGCTTTAAGAGTTGCAGAATCATGCATTGTTGTAATAGATGCTGAGTTCGGCATACAAATAGAAACAGAAAAGCATTGGCAGATGGCTAATAATTTCAAAAGACCAAGAATTGTATTTATTAATAAGATTGATAAAGACATGGTTGATCATAAGACTTTATTAGAAAAGATAGAAAATAACTTTAAAGAGCCTCCTGTAGTGCCTATACAAATACCTATGGGTAATGGTAAAGATTTCAAGGGTATTATAGATGTTATTTATCATAAGGCTTATTTTAGAGATGAAGAGGGTAAAATAGTAGAGGCAGAAATACCGGAAGAATATTATGATGAATATAGAGCTACAAGAGACAGATTAAAAGAGCTTGTATGTGAAGTAGATGATACTCTAACAGAAAAGTTCTTAGATGGCGGTAAGTTTACCGATGAAGAATATATAGAAGCTTTAACTAAATCTATTCTTCAATACAAGGTAGTACCTATTCTTTTTGGTACATCTATTAGAGATATAGGAATGGGTGCTGTACTTGATACTATAATAAGATATATGCCTTCGCCTTCTTATGTACCTGTTACAGACGGTACTGACCTTTTAACTAATGAGCCAGCTACAAGGTCTATATTAGGCGACAATAATCCATTTGCAGCTTTTGTATTTAAAACTACAATAGACCAATATGCAGGACGTATTTCTTTCTTTAAAGTTCGTTCTGGAAGTATAAAAAGCGGCGATGAAATATATAATTCTAGAACAGGCAAAAAAGAAAAAGTTTCACACATATATATAGCAAGAGGAAAAAAACAAATAGAGGCAGATACAATCACAGCAGGTGATATTGGAGTATTAGCAAAACTTTCTGATTGTAGAACAGGTGATACTATAAGCGTGCCTTCTTCACCTTTCCAATTCTTAGCTCTTAAAGTTCCTCAGCCAATATATTTTACAGCAATTAAAATACTTAAAAATGATGTAAAAGCATTGGAGGTATTAGATACTATTAGCCAAGAAGATTTGACTTTCCACGTAGAGTTTGATAGCGAAACAAAAGAAACTATCATAAAAGCTATGGGAGATTTGCAAGTAAAATTGGCATTAGATAGAGTTATTGCTCTTACAAAAGCAGAAATAGAGCAAAGTGTTCCAAGAGTTGCATATAGAGAGACAATAAGAAAACAAGCACAAGCACAATACAGACATAAAAAGCAATCAGGCGGAAGCGGACAATTTGGAGAGGTTCATTTAGAGGTTTCACCACTTCCACGTGATGGCGGTTATGAATTTGTAAATGATATATTTGGAGGTGCTATACCTAAACAGTATATACCTGGTGTAGAAAAGGGTATACAAGATGCTTTAGCACAAGGACCTTTAGGAAGATATCCTATGGTAGATGTTAAAGTGAGAGTTTATGATGGTAAGTACCATGATGTGGATTCTAATGAATTATCATTTAGAATAGCTGCATCTATGGCTGCTAAGGAGGCTTTTAAAAATGCTTCACCTGTGCTGCTTGAACCTGTTATGAAGGTTACAGTTTATGTGCCTGAAGAGTTTACTGGTTCTATAATGAATGAGCTTACAGGCAAAAGAGGCAAAATTTTAGGAATGGAGGCTGCATCAAACACTGTACAAATGATTAAGGCAGAAGTTCCGCTTTCAGAGATGCTTACTTATTCTATAGAAATGAAGGCTTCTACTTCTGGAAGGGGTACTTTTGAGATGGAACATTCACATTATCAAGAGCTTACTGGTCCTTTGGCTGATAAGGTTATTGAAGAACGTAAGGCTTTGCTTGGAAATGCTGAATAGGGTTAAAATGTATATAAATATAAGTTGATATTTTTTATATACTATAATATAATATTTTAATAATAAATTAGGAGATTATATGCTCAAGATTATTGACAAAATAAAAAAAGAACATGTATTTGAAGGCTTAGAATCAAAAGATAAGGATTCTCTTTTCAAAGCTTTAAGTGAAAAAATAGCTTCTGTTTCTTCACTTTCTACTGATTCTATATTTGATGCTTTGAAAAAGAGAGAAGATGAGTACACAACTAATATTGGTAATGGCGTTGCAGTTCCGCATGGTAGAATTCAGGGTTATGGTAAAACTGACATATTTGTAGGTTTCCTAAAAAATGAGATAAACTATGACTCAGATTCTGATGAAAAGAGTCCTGTTAAACTCGTATTTGCTATACTTTCTGATCTTGAAAACCCTCAAGATTATCTTTTAAATCTTTCTCAAATATTCTTTTTAGTTAACCAAAAAGAAATATTAGATAAAATAATAGCTACTAAGAATTTTGAAGAGTTAGAAACTGTATTAGAATCTTTCAAAAAATTAGATGAAAAATTTGAGGCAGAAAAACAAATTAAATTCCTTATAGAACTTGAAAGAGCTGAAATACAAATTAAAGCTTATGAACTTTATAGTTCTACTCACTCTCAGCAAAAATCAGATTTAGTTTTAGAAGAGTACAAAAAATATAAAGATACTATTCTTAGCAAAATTGATGTTGCTGTATTAGAAAACTATAAGAGAATTAAAGAAAATAAAGGTGAAGCTCTTGCAAAAATTGAAAATTATAAATGCAGTGCTTGTAATGTAGCTATACCTAAAATGACTGTTAATGAAGTTAGAAGACAGAATCAGATTATTATGTGCTTCCACTGTGGAAGAATATTATTCACTACTGACTAATTAATGAAAAACAATATTTTTAAAAGAATAGCTAATGTATTTTTAATAACTTCTTTAGCTATTCTTTATATATCTTGTTCCGCAAATAAACCTAGCTCTAACATTAAAGAGTTTTTTAATTATCCTAATCCTTTTAATCCTAAAGAAACATATACTACTTTTAAAGTTTCTATAGATACTGGAGAGATAATAGAAGCTAAGCTTTATATTTATTCTCAAGAGGGTAGTTTGGTAGATGAAAAAACTATGACTATATCTGCAGACAAAAAAGAAACTAGTGCAATATGGTCTGCTATAGACAAAAACGGTAATTATTTGCCTCCTTCAATATACACTTCAAAAGTTATTTTAAAAGACAATCAAGACTCTACTTTTGTAAGCGAGTTCAAAACTTCTGTAATATAGTTGTTTAGGTGCGTATAAAAAATTAGGTTTATCAAAAAATGTATTTTAGCTTTTTATTTGTGGTGGCTTTGCCCCACGCCCCCAGTTCTTTTACGACCGTAGAAAGTGCCTTCGGTATTGGTATAAAAGAACCTTATATCCTTCGGATACGCTTCTCGAAGAACTGCATTTTTGGCTAAAATATACAATTAATATTATTAGTATTATTCTTTTACTTGCACTTTCGCGAAGCGTGCCCAGAGGGCAAAAACTTTGACGAAGTCCGCACCGCGACTGAAAGGAGTCCTTTAGGGCGACTTAAGGGAGTACCTTTAGGTGCGAAGGCGGGAAAAAGTTGAATAAAAAACTTATATGGCAAAATATAGTTATTTCACAAAAAATCAAGAAAATATATTTCTTTCCTTATAACTATTTTTAAATAGAATTAAGTTTGCCGTAGGTAATAGACTTATGAAGTTTAATAGCTTCAGAGTCTGTAAGATGTGCTACATAATCTTTTACCAATTCTTCATCGCTGTTATAAGGAATATCTGCTTTTTTAAATAATTTATCTTCTTCTATAATTTCTAAATGTTTTAATAAATATTCAAATATAGTAGATATTATTCTGTTTACCCTATCAACATCTTCCAATATTTCTTTACTCTCATAAACCTTTTTAAACATAAAAGCCCTTAAATCATTAATAGCCTTTAATACTTCTTTATCTATATCTATTTCCATTTTCTCCATACTAGCATTAATTACACCCATTATCATAGTATCAGCCCTCTCTCCGTAACTCTTACCAAGAACATTTATTATATCTTTTGGTATATCATGATAATTTAAAAGTCCGTATCTTATAGCATCATCAACATCATGATTAGCATAGGCTATAGTATCAGCAATTCTCACAATCATACCCTCATTAGTAGAAGGTCCTGATGAGTCTGTAAGTAATTTTCCTGTTTTTCCTTTAGTGTGTTTTAGTATGCCGTCTCTTACTTCAAATGTGAGGTTTAATCCTTTACCTTTTTCTAAATGTTCCACCACCCTTAAAGATTGCACAGAATGATGAAAGCCTTTGAAATATTTTGATATAGCTCTCTCTCCGGCATGTCCAAATGGTGAATGACCCAAATCATGCCCTAATGCTATTGCTTCTGTTAAATCTTCATTAAGCCTCAATGCTCTTGCTATACTTCTTGCTATTTGCATAACTTCTAATGTATGTGTGAGTCTTGTTCTAAAATCTCCAACAGAAAGCATTATTACTTGTGCTTTGTCTTTTAATCTTCTAAAATATTCGCTATGTATGATTCTGTCTCTGTCTTGCATATAAAGAGTTCTTATATCATCTTCTTCTCTTGGTTGTTGGCAGCCTTTGCTATTTGAAGAAAATGATGCTGCAGGCGACAAAAAACTTTTTTCTCTTGTTTCTATATCTAATCTTATTGTTCTCAAAATTAATATCCTTTTTATATATTATGTTAATATTACATTATAATAAAAAAAATACAATTACATAAAATATTTGATGTGTTATGAAATAATTCTTTTACTACCAAATGAAGTATCCTTTCGGAGTGACCCAAAGAATCAAAAGAACTACATTTTGGCTAAATATATAATCAATATTATTATTTTTTTGTTTGCACTTTTTGCAACTTTGACGAAGTCCGCACCGCGACTGAAAGGAGTCCTTTAGGGCGACTGAAAAGAGTCCTTTTAGGTGCGAAGGCGGGAAAAAGAACAATAAACAATTGACAAGCTTAAGAATTTTTAGTGTACATTTGAAGAATTATTTTTATAGATTTTTATTGTTTTCGGGGACTAGCCCCCGACCCCCCAGTTCTTTTGCTGCCGCAAAGAACCAAAAAGGCTGCATTTTTAGCTTATATTTAGGTTTTATTCTATATTTAATTCATATTACAATATTTAAAGTTAAAACATTTTCACTTTCTTAAAGCGTACATGTATGCAAAAAATGATAACATTTCTATAAAAATACAACCATATAAAATATTTGACATAATACATATATATATTATAATTTTATCTATGAGTAAATATATTGTTATACATAAGATAATCAATGCTTCTATATTTATGCTTTTTCCTATAGCAGCATTTATAATACTAGCACACAAGAATATCACTTCTGGATTTAATTTAGTAATGCTGATTTTATTAAATGTTATAGAGATAGGTATTTTTATTTCTTTTATAGCTGTATCTGCAAGATGCGATTGGGGTACTAGAAAACAGCATGCCATAGTAAAGGCTGTAATTTCTTTACTTATATATGTTTTAATAATATTATTTACGCTAATGATTATCATTTTCTAATTGTTGGAAAGTTTTATAATGCAGTTATTTCTTCTTTATATATATTTTCTTTTTGGGTATATTGCTTATCCTTTTATTTTTATAGCTTTTTCTATTATGATGTTTTTTAATAAACCTATAAGAAAGGGTGCTTTATCTAGATTAGGTTTTATTTACCCTAAAGAAAATAATAAAAATGCTGTATGGATTCATGCTGTTAGTGTGGGTGAGATAGTTGCTGTTAGAGAGATGGTGTTTAATTTAATTGAGAGAGGATATACTGTTTATTTATCTACAACTACTGTAGGCGGATATGATATTGCTAAAAAAAATTATGGAGATAAAGTAGAGCTTTTTTATTTAACTTTAGATTATCCTCATATGATTAACAAGCTTATAAATCTAATATCTCCGGAATATGTGATGATAGCTGAAATTGAGATATGGCCTACTATGATATATATGCTTCATAAGAGACTTATACCTATATTTTTAATCAACGGAAGAATTGGCAAAAAAGAACTTAAAGGATATAAAAACTTTCAATTTTTCTTTAAGCCTTATTTTAATATGTATGCCAAAATACTTGCACAAAGTAGTATTGATATGGAAAATATGATTACTATAGGTATGCCTAAAAAATTAATATCTGTTACTGGTAATTTGAAATATGATATTAATTATAGTGTAGATGAAAAAAAGATAGATAGTTTAGAGAGTATGATACCTGTAAATAAATTTGTAATAGTTGCAGGAAGTACTCATAGTAACGAAGAAGAAATAATATTAAAAGCTATAGATAAAATAGGCATAAAAGATGATGTATATATTGTAATAGTGCCAAGAAACATAGAGAGAGGGGAAGATATCAAAAACACAGCTTCAAAGTTGGGATATAATTTGCCTCTTTACACTGATTATGATAGAAGTTCTGAAGATGGTATTATTATAAACACAATAGGAGAGCTTCTTAATTGGTATAAACTTTCTGACCTTGTTATAATGGGTGGAACTTTTATTGGAAATATGGGAGGCCATAATATACTTGAGGCTATTTATTTCAAAAAGGCTGTGATAGTTGGAAGGTATATGTATAACTTTATAGAGATTTACGAATATATGAAAGAGAGTGTATTTAACTGTAAAGAAAAAGAAAATCTTCCGGAAGTTATAAAACTTGCTTATGAGAATAAAGAGCTTAGAGAAAAGTTAGCAAATAGTGCTTATGAGCTTCTTATACAAAATAATGGTGCTAGTAAAAAGACTATGGAGTTTATAGATAAATATATTGGTATAGTTTAATTATGCTTTAACTTTCTTATAATATAATAAAGCTATAAATGCACATATTACAGCACTGGCAGTTAAAAATATATATGCTATTTCTATAGAATACATCTCTACTATTTTACCTGTTATTATAGGGTAAATAAATATTCCTATTGAATAAGCAGTTTGATAAAATCCCATAGCAGAAGATTTTTTATCTCTGTCTATTTCTATGAGTGCCTCGCTTGTAAGATATGATGCAAGCATTCCTATTGATAAACCTGAAAGTATTTGAGAAGCTACTATTACAAATATATTTTTTGTGAGTATTACAGCTACACAATATAAACCCAAAAGTACAAAAGAAAATGGAACATAAAATTTAGAGCCTCTCTTGCTTGCAAATGAAGTGCTTGCTATATATGCACTCACTATTGCAAAAAACATATTAAGCAGTGATGCTATTCCAACAAGGTATGATGCACCTCCAAGTTCTTTTATTCTGTTTAGAGTAAAAGACACTGATGCGGCCATATGTATGCCTTGTTCTATTATACTTAATACAGAGAAAAATAATAATCTTTTGTTTTTTATAACTAATATTAAATCTTTTATATTGTTTTTTTTCTCTCTCTTCTCTTCTTTTAAGAAAAGTGCCAATATAGTTGCAGCAAAAGCAGCAAAAGCCGCAGCAATAAGCATAAGGTTCATTCCAAACTTTTGATAAAATATAGTAGCAAACAAAAATCCTAAAAACATTCCTATAACATTAGCAACCAAACATTTACTAGCAGCCATATGTTCTTTGCTTCTGTCGAAATAAGAATAATATAAAACCATATACATAAGCCAAGTAGAAGCAGCAACACCTGTTAATATATTGCCAACCAAAAAACCATTAGCTGTAGGATAAACCATTTTTATAATACAAGAAACAGCAGATAGTAATGAACCTAATACTATAAAGATTTTATACTTTCCAAAATAATCACTTATTATACCGAAAGGAAATCTAAGTATCATCTGCGAAGCACCGTAAAGCCCAAGTATTATACCAACTATGGAAGGTGTTACATTTAAAGCATATAAATACGGTACTTGAAAAGGTATGTAAGTGTATAAAGAAAACCAGTATAGTATCATTATTATAAAAAGAGTATTAGGCATTTTATTAAATCCTTTTTATATGCTGCTTAAGTTTCTTAATGCTAAGCTAATTAAATCTTCTGTTGTTTTATTTTCTTTATTTTCTATGTTTGATAATGCTTTTACAGCTTCATTATTTGAAAAGCCTAATGATATAAGAGCCTTTATTACATCGCTTTCATTTTCATTATATGATATTTTAGAAGAAGAAATATTTATATCTATCTTTTCTATTTTATCTCTAATTTCAAACAAAAGTTTTTCAGCCTTTTTTACTCCCATTCCCTGAACTTTTTTAAGCATATTAATATCTTTATTAAAGAGTATATGCATTATTTCATCTATTGAATATGTGGAGAGAACTTCCATTGCAAGTTTTGCCCCAACACCAGAGGCAGACATTAAAGTATTAAACATCTTTTTCTCTTCTCTTGTTTTAAAACCATAAAGCGTCATAGAATCTTCTTTATGTATTAATTGAGTGTATAGTCTTATATTATCATCATTATTAACATTTAACTTTTTTGATACTATAATCTCGTAAGCGACCCCATTAGAACATAAAAGAGCAATGATTCCCTCTGATATTGTGCAAACTTTACCTTCTATAAAAGCAAACATATTATTATAAACTAGGCTCGTATTCTAATTCTTTAATTACTTCAAGCATTTTATCTGTAGTAACTTTGCTTTCATCATATTCTACTTCAGCACAAGCATTTTCTAAACTAACATTAACTTTGCTTATACCCTCTAAAGCAGTAAGCTCTTCAGTAACAGCTTTAACGCAATTTTGACAGCCCATTCCTTTAATTTTGATAGTAATATTTTTCATTTATATCTCCTTAATAAAAAATGTTTTAGTATTATAACAAATATTATATACTAATTGGGAGTATTTTTCAATAAGATAGTTTTATATATTTTTATTAATAGTAATTTTTTGATAAAATAAATATATTATAATTTAGTATTAGTATACTCTGTAGATAACAAAAAGTAAATTATAAATATATTATTGTATTTTATAATTGACAAAAGTTATATTTTGAATATAATATAAACATGATAAGTTTTCATAATATGGATTATATACTATCATATTTAAGTATTTTAAAGTTTTTAGAAAAATTTAGATATATATTTCACAAAAATAATTTCTTTTTAAATTCGTTTTTAGTACATTATATAAAAGTCAGAGCTAAAATTTTAGTATGTTAATTTATTCAATTTTTATGGCAATTTATTATATTTTTATATAAATAAATTAATAAAAAAAGGAGAGGAATATGGAGTTACATATTGGAAACTTTTATGTAAAAGACATCAAATTTGGTGATAAGACTAAATTTGAAAACTCTACTTTAACAATTAATAAAGATGAAGCTTTAAGCGTTGTTAAAGAAGATAAGCATATTACCGAGGCAGATATTGTTATTGTAAAGCCAGGTGATATGGTAAGAATAGTTCCTGTTAAGGAAGCTATAGAGCCAAGATGCCGCGTAGACGGTAAAACTATTTTCCCTGGGGTTTTAGGACCTATGTATAGAGCAGGTGATGGTGTTATGCATGCTCTTAAAAATTGCAGTGTTTTAGCTGTAGGAAAACATTGGGGCGGATTCCAAGATGGATTAATAGACATGGGAGGAGAAGGTGCTAAATATACATATTATTCTCAGCTTTTGAATGTATGTTTAGTTGCTGATACTGATGAAGATTTTGAAAAAAATGAACAGCAGAAGAAAAATAAAGCTTTACGTTGGGCTGGAATGAGACTTGCTGAATATTTAGGAAATTGTGTAAAAGAACAAAAGCCTGAAGAAGTTGAAACTTATTCTCTTCCAAGCATTACTGATTCTTCAAGAGACAGCAAATTACCTAAAGTAGCTTTAGTATTACAAGCTCAATCACAAATGGAAAATGACGGATATAATGATTTAGTTTATGGTTGGGATACAAACAGGATGCTTCCTACTTTAATGCATCCAAATGAGATATTGGGCGGAGCTGTTATATCTGGTTCATTTATGCCTTGTTCTTCTAAGTGGTCAACTTATGATTTTCAGAATTTCCCTATGATAAAAAAATTATTCTCAGAACATGGAAAGACTATTAATTTCTTAGGTGTTATATTCTCTAACCTTAATGTTGCTTTGGAACAAAAAGAAAGAGCTGCATTATTTGTAGCACAGATAGCTAATAATATAGGTGCTGATGCTGCTATAGTTGCTGAAGAAGGATATGGTAACCCAGATGCTGACTTTATTGCTTGTATAGTTGCTTTAGAAGATGCTAAAGTAAAAACTATAGGTTTAACTAATGAATGTACAGGAAGAGACGGAGCTTCTCAGCCATTAGTAACTTTAGATGAAAAAGCAGATGCTATAGTATCATGCGGAAACGTATCAGAGATGATAGAACTTCCTCCTATGCCTACAGTAATAGGAGAATTACAATCATTAGCTAGAGACGGCTTATCTGGCGGTTGGAGCAATGATGCTATATTAGGTCCTTCTGTTAGAGAAGATGGTTCTATTATTATGGAAAATAACGCTATGTTCTGTGGAGATATGGTTGTAGGCTGGTCTCCAAAAACTATGGCAGAGTTTTAAGGAGCGAAAAATGAAGAAAGGTATTTTATATATAAATCAATTTTTTGCTGGAGTAGGCGGTGAGGATATGGCTGATTATAAGCCTGAAATCAAATCAGAATTAATCGGTCCTGCTATGGCATTTTCTAATCATCTTAAAGGTGAAGTAGAAATTACTCATACTATTATATGCGGAGATAACTTTATAGGAAGTAATCCTGACGAAGCTTTAAATACTATTATGGGATTTTTGAAAGATAAAGAATTTGATGTATTCTTTGCAGGTCCTGCTTTTAGAGCTGGACGTTATGGTGTTGCTTGCGGTAAAGTATGTAAAGCTGTAAAAGAACAATTCAAAGTTCCTGTAATCACTTCTATGAACGATGAAAACCCTGGTGTTGATATGTTCAAAAAAGATATGTATATATTTAAAGGCGGTGCTTCAGCTGCTGCTATGCCTAAAGATACACTTGCTATGAGTAAATTCGCTATTAAACTTCTAAAAGGTGAAGAAACTTTACCTGCAGCAGAAGAAGGATATTTTGGCAGAGGTGTTAGAAAACAGATTTGGACAAAAGGCAATGTTCCAGCTACAGAAAGAGTAATGGATATGCTTCTTAAAAAGATTAAAGGAGAACCATTTACTTCTGAACTTATTATTCCTAAAAAAGAATTAGTACCTATAGCAAAACCTGTAACAAAAGAAGAATTGTCAAAATTGGAAGTTGCTGTAGTTACAAGTGGTGGTATAGTTCCTGTAGGAAACCCAGACAGAATACAATCTGCATCTGCTACTAAGTGGGGTAAATATGATATTTCTAAATTAGATGATTTAGTAGAAGGCGAGTATATGACTATACACGCTGGTTTTGACCCTGCTGCTGCTAATGAAGACCCAGACAGAATAGTTCCTTTAGATGTATTGAGAGCTTATCAAAAAGAAGGAAAAATAGGCGGAGTATATAAATATTTCTATTCTACAGTTGGTACTGGTACTACTCAAGCTGAAGCTGCAAGAATGGGAAGAGAAATTGCTGATGAGTTAGTACAAGCTGGCATCAAAGTTGCTTTACTTGTATCAACCTGAGGAACTTGTACTCGTTGCGGTGCAACGATGACTAAAGAAATAGAAAAAGCAGGAATAACTATTGTTCAAATTGCTAACTTAATACCTGTTGCTAAAAGTGTTGGTACTAACAGAATGGTTCCTGCTATATCTATACCATATCCTTTGGGAGACCCTGCAACTACTAAAGAAGAACAATGGAATTTACGTTATCACAGAGTTGGTGTTGCTCTTGATGCTTTATGTACAGATATTAAAGAACAAACTGTATTTGAAGTAAAAATCTAATAAAAAATATAATTTTATTAATATATACAATTATATGCAATGCAGTAATTATATTTACTGCATTGTATTAAAAAAATCATTAGGAAGGTATATTTATGAGCGACAAAAAACAAGTGAATTCCACTTTTATAATTTCTATTATAGTTACTCTATTGGTTGTTATATGGGGAATGGTTTCTCCTAAAACTTTTGAAACTGTAGCAAATTCGATGTTTGGCTTTTTGGTTGATAAATTCGGTTGGTTTTATACCATTACAATGATGAGCTTTGTTGGTTTTGCTGTATGGATAGGTTTTTTTAGCAAATACAAAGATATAAGATTAGGACCTCAGGACTCTAAACCTGAATATAGTTTTTTAACTTGGTTTGCTATGTTATTTTCTGCTGGTATGGGTATAGGATTAGTATTCTGGGGAGCTGCTGAACCTATGAATTATTTTGTAGCACCATTAGGAGCTGAACCTGGTACTCCAGAAGCTGCTAGATTTGCTATGCAGAAATCATTTTTACACTGGGGCTTTCACCCTTGGGCTAATTATGCTATTTTAGCTTTGGCATTGGCTTTAATGCAGTTTAGATATAATAAACCTGGTTTGGTAAGCAGTGTATTCATTCCGCTTATAGGAGAAGAGAGAGTTAATGGACCTATAGGAAAGATTATTGATATATTCTCTATATTTGCTACTGTTGCAGGTATTGCTACTTCTTTAGGTCTTGGTACTTATCAGATTAATAGCGGTTTGAAATTCTTATTTAATGTTCCTGAAACTGTTTCTGTGCAATTAAGTATTGTTATAATAATTACAATTATATATATCGTTTCTACTGTTACAGGTTTGGATAATGGTATTAAACATTTATCTAATATTAACGTTTATATATTTACTTTTGTTATTATAGCTTGTTTCTTAATAGGTCCTAGTATAAAAATATTAGACACTATGATAGAATCTACTGGTTATTATTTACAAACATTTATAGGAAGCAGTTTAGAGGCTGGTGCTTTCTTCAATAAAAAATGGTATGGTTCTTGGACTATATTCTATTTTGCTTGGTTTATAGCTTGGGCACCTTTTGTAGGTACTTTTATAGCTCGTATATCTAAGGGACGTACTATAAAAGAATTTATTATTGGTGTATTAATAGCTCCTTCATTGGCTTCTTTTATATGGTTTGTTATAGCTGGTACTATGGGAATAGAGCAGGGATTAGAATTTGCTAAAGAGGCTATAAAATCTACTCCTACTACATTATTTAGTGTATTGAGTAATTATACATTCGGAAATATTATTTCTATGATATGTGTATGTTTGCTTGTAACTTTCTTTGTTACTTCTGCAAATTCTTCTACATTTGTTTTAGCTATGTTTAGTTCTAATGGTGATTTGAACCCTACAGGTCCTAAAAAGATTTTATGGGGTATATTACAATCAGGATTAACTTTAGCTTTAATGATAGGAACAACTAATGGATTGCAAATGCTTCAAACAGCTTCCATTGCTGTAGCTTTCCCATTTGCATTTATTATGATATTCGCTATGGTATCCATAGTAAAAATTCTGAAAAAAGATTCTATTTAATTAATTTATATTAATAATAGATTTTTTATAGATGGGAGTTTATTTTTTAAGCTCCCATTATTTTTATATATTTATTTTATATATTCTTTTAATATTCTTACGCATTCTTTATTATCAAGCATTTCTGCCCACATTAATGCTGTAGTGCCATAATTATCTTTTTCATATAAATCGCTTCCGCTTTCAAGTAATAATTTTAATACTTCTACACTGTTGCATTCAGCTGCAAGCATTAAGGAATTATTTCCATCGCTATTTTTTGCATTTATATCAGCACCATTTTTTATTAATACTTTCATGTTATCATACAAATTATTGTAAGCAGCCCACATAGCACAGTTGCCTTTATCTTCGTCCATTTCATTAACATCTGCCCCATTGTCTATTAATAATTGTATGATTTCAGGATTATCTTTTTTAGCTGCCCATATAATTGCTTTTTCACCATAAGTGTTTTTTATATTAATGTCAGCATTATTGTCTAATAACAGTTTTACTATCTCTATTCTTCCATTGCCTGATGCCCACATAATTGGTGTTATTCCTTTTTTATCTTGTATGTTAATATCTGCTTTATTATTTATTAGTATATTAACTATATCAATTTTATTATTTTCTATGGCAAACATTATTGCAGATTTTCCATTTATATCTTTAGCATTAATATCTATTTCTTTTTCTATTAATTCATTTACAATATCTTTTATACCAAAATATGAGGCAATCATTAAGGCGTTTGTATTTTTGTAGAAAGTTACATTATCAATATTTAATGTTTCTTGTATTGAGTTATTTATATTTTCTTTGATTATATTTTGTATTAATTCTATGATATTGTTTTGCATAAATATCTCCAAATCTATAGAATATATATAAAATTTATATATCAATACAATTACTTTGTCAATAAATATTTTATAAATAAATTGATGCAAAATAAAATATATTTCATTTATTATTTAAATAAAATTATTTTTTTGCAATACCTACAGCAAATTTTGGAAGTGTAAGCATATATATAAATGATATACATATACTTATTAAATTAAAAAATGAATAAGGCATATATTCTAAAGTGTGTACTCCAAGTATAGAAGTCATATAAACACCTGTGATTGTCCATGGAAGTAAAACCTCTGTAAGTGTTCCTCCTTCTTCCATAGTTCTTGAGAGGACTCCTTTGTTGATATTATATTTATCATATACTGTTTGAAGCACATTTCCTAAAGTTAAGAAAGTAAATTGTAAGCTGCTTAATGCTGAGTTTATAGTGAATGTTGTAAGCCATGTGATAAATATTAAACTTCTTCTTCCTTTAGTTATTTTTATTAATAATGTTATCAATGTTTCAAAAGTACCCAAAAGTTCAAGCATAGCTCCGTAGGTAAGTGCTAGTATCAAAAACAATACACTTGGCATCATACTCATCATACCGCCTCTGTTTAATAATGAATGCAAATTTAATGGTATATCAGCTTCATTAATTGTAGGAGACATTGATATATTAAAACCAGTTACAAATGATTTCATAGAATTTATAATACCAAAGTTTTGAAATATGTTTCCTAATATTATAGCAATCAAACTTCCTATAAACATTGTTATTACAGGATTAACACCTTTTACACTTGCTATAAGTACAAATATTGGAGGAATTAGTAATAATATATTGAAGTTAAATATATTATCTAATGAAGTTAATATCTCACTTGCTTCTTTTAAGTTTAGAATATCAGAATTCATTGGAGCGGCATTAAAACCCAATACTGTAAAAACTATAGCAGCAAGTATTGCAGATGGAATAGTGTTTACAAGCATAGTTTTTATGTGATTTTGTAATGTAGTGCCTGCACCGATAGCAGCCAAAACAGTGGTGTCTGATATTGGAGAGTTTTTATCGCCAAGATATGCACCGCTTATAACAGCACCGGCTATAAGAGGAAGAGGCGTATTTGTAGCCTGAGCAATACCAATGAATGCAACTCCAGCAGTGGAAGCAGAACCCCAAGAAGTACCAGTAAATATAGAAAGAAATGATGTTACAATAAAAGCTGTTACAGGTATAAATGAAGGGTGAATAAGTTTTATGCCGTAATATATTAACATAGGTACAGTGCCTGAGTACATCCAAGAACCTACTACTATGCCTATTAATATAAATATCAAAACACCAATCCAAGTATCAACAATTTTTTTAATGAAAGCATTTTCCATGTCTTTCCATTTATATCCTGCAAAATATGCTATTATGCATGCTATTAATGTTCCTATTGTAAGTAAAAACTCTATTGGAACTCCATATTTTACAGTAAATATTAAAATTGTGATGAGTATAAAAATAAGAGGAAATAGTTTCCAGAAGGTTGGTATATTTTTTATTTTACTATTCATTTTTATTGACCCTTTTATTATATAGTATAATTAAGTAGTTTTTTAGTCAATAATATTTAATTTGACTTTTTTTAAAATTTTATTATTTAATAATTATGATGTTTAAATGTTTATAAATTATTATTGCTTGAAAAAATAAGATTTTGATTATAATATATATTTATTAGAAAATATTTTTTAGGTTTATGAGTTTTATGAAGAAATTATATAAATTATTTTTAGCAATGTTTTTAATCTTGTTTTTTATCTCATGTGCAACAACTTCAAAGAGTACACAAAGCGGAGTGCTTGTAGGCGAGGATACTGGTGAGATAGGTGTTATTAATAATTGGAAGAACCCAGATTTTAAAGGCGGTAAAACTACAAAGATAGTAGCTGAGGGGTTTGCTTCTTCTGATAATAGAGGCGAGGCTAATGCTATAGACAGGGCTTTAGAAAGTGCTAAAAGAAATGCTGTTGAACAGGCTGTTGGCTCTATAGTTAATGGTACTACTTTAGTTGAAAATAGCAGACTTATAAGCTCTAAAATATATGAAAACACTACTGGATATATTTCTTCTTATAAAGTGCTTTCTATTACAAAAAGCTCATCTGTATGGTATGCAAAAATAGAGGCTGTTGTTGGAGTTGACATGCTTCAGGATAATTTGCAGGCTATGGGTATATTGCTAGACAGAAAAAATATGCCTTTGATAGTTATGCTTGTTACTGATGATAATGGCGAATTAAGCGATGCATTTAATGTGGAACTTGAAAAAAATATGAGCGATAAGGGTTTTAAATTTGTAAGTGCTAGTTCTTTAAGAAGTGTTGTAAGAAGTGAAAATATTAGCTATTCTGACAATTCATCTTCTACTGTAAAAAAAATAGCAGAAGCTACAGGTGCTCAGATTGCTATACTTGGAAAGGCTGATGCTGCTTATTTTACTACTATACAGGGTACTGCTTTAAAAAGTTTTAGAAGCGATGTTGCTATTACTGCTGTGAATGTATCTGATTACAGTACTATAGCTCGTGCTACTCATCAGGCTGGAGGGGTAGGCGGAAGCGAAAAAGATGCTCATTCTATTGCTTTGGTGAAATCAGCTGATTCTATTTCTGAAGATTTTATTAATCAAATAGTAAATAAGTGGCAGAGCGAAGTTCAAAATGGTACAGAATATACTATATATGTTACAGGTCTTGATTTTACTGATTCTATAGGTTTTGAAGAGGCTCTTAAGAAAAATATAGAAAATCTTAAAAGTGTTTATAATAGAGGTATAAGCGGAGATTCATCAAGATATGTTGTGCAGTATGTTGGAAGCAGCAGAGATTTAGCTGTTGATATTAATGCTAAGGCAAAAAATATGGGCTATCAAATAATTATAAACAGTTTTGATGATAAGACTATTAATTTAAAAGCCAACAAAAGATAGAAGTATTATATAAAAAAATTATAATAAAAAAAATAATTGAGTTGTTTGATGAAAGAGAAATTAGTTGTTCATACATGCTGTGCCGTTTGTATGTGTTATCCTAGAACTTTGCTTGAAGATTATGACACTATTTTTTATTTTTATAATCCTAATATTTATCCTATAGAAGAGTATAACAGGCGAAGAGATGAGTTTATAAAGTTCACTAAGGATAATAATATAGAGATACATATAGAAGAAAATGAAGAGTATATAAAAGATTGGTATAATGATATAAAGGGTTTTGAGAATGAGCCTGAAAAAGGTGCAAGGTGCAATATTTGTTTTAAGCATAGAATAGCTAAGGCTTTTGAATATGCTCATAGTATTAATGCAAAATATGTTACTACTGTTATGAGTGTGAGCCCGCATAAAAACAGCAAGGCTATAGAGATGATAGGTAGTAGCATTGCTTCTAAATATGATAATATAGAATATTTGCATATAGATTTCAAGAAAAAAGACGGATTTAAAAAGACTAATATAATAGCTAATGAGGCAGGACTTTATAGACAGCATTACTGCGGATGCGAGTTTAGCATAAGAAATTGAAACTCTAATTTAATATATTGGCAAAATATAATTGTCTAAGTGTATATGTATACCTAAACAACTATATTTTGTCAATTTTTATATTTGTGAAAAAATATTATCAACTTTTTTGTCGCTCAAAAAAGTTGCAAAAAACGCACATACTATAGCTAATATTTTAGGAATATGTATTAAATATATTATGAAACTTAAATTTGAGATTAAAAATATAGTCTTTTTGCTTCTTTGGGTCACCACCGAGTAGGTGCCTAATCGGCAAAAGAAGTGGGGGTGTGGGGGCTAGTCCCCACAAAAATTAAAAATTTCACTATAATTATAATTTTACTAATATATTGTTTTTATTCCCTTCTGATATCTCTGAATGTGATATATTATAAACTATTCTCTTCTTTATTTTATCTATATATATTATATCATTAAGTTTATAATATGATATGATGTTTAATATTTCATTTGTAATATCAACTATATATTCATTAGACCTCTTTGAACATAGCCTTGTATATATTGTTAGTATATGATTTGAAAAATATTTTATTAGTTTTTTATCGTTTATTAGTATTGCATTTTTTAAGTGCGATAAATATATTTTTAAAGCTTCTATATTATTTTCTTTTATATGCTTATTTAAAAACTCTGAAAACAATTTTATATATTCCAATGATTTATTTTTTAATGTTTGGCATATTTCTTCTTGATTTATTATATGTGTTGTATATTCTAATTTTAATATAATATTTCCTTCTTTTTTATTTTCAAACACTAAATTATCTTTTATTGTGTCTACAGGGTTATTTAATTTTAATCTTATATTTTCAATGTATTTTATATTATTATTTTTGCTGTTTGTATTATTTTTTTTAGTGTCAACTATAAATAAATATTCTACATTTTTAGTTTTATTTATTACAGAGCGTTTTGCTCCTCTATATTTTGTATATTCTGAGGTTACTATTTTTAATTTGCCCTTGCTTTCTAGTATTGAAATTAAATCATCATAGTCTATTATACCGTCTGTAGAATAACTAAGTACTATATGACTTGCATTTATATTATCTATTAGATTTTTAAATGCATCTTTGGCTGTTTTTTTGTAGCAGTAATCAGATTTTGTTTTAACCCAATCTTTTCTTATACCGCCTTTATCTGTTTTTTTGCCGTTTATATATATTTCTCTATTTATTTCAGGTTTGTCCCATAATGCTATTGTGTTTAATAAATGATAATTGCTTCCATATTGATGCTGATTGTAAGGCGGGTCTAAATATACCAAATCAAAATGCTTATCTTTATTTTTTAATACATATTCATTTGCATCAAGCATACTTACTTCGCCTTTAATTCCGTCGTATAGAGAAAGCTCTTTTAATGAGATTGGTGAAAGTATTCTTTTTAGAGCGTCTTTATTTCTTCCGCCAAAACCAGAGTGAAAAGCTTTGAATACGCCTGATGTGTTTGTATGTGTTGCTCCTTCATATATTATAGAGGCTAATAGATAATAATATTCTTTTTTATTTATTGCTTTGTTTTTGTAAAGTTCTTCTATGTTGTGTCTTATTATATCTATTCTTGTGGCATTATATTGAGTGTAGAATAATCTTTCGTTTTTTAAATCTGGATTATTGTCATCTAAAGGAGCATAATATTTTGAAATGTATCTGTCTTTATCGTTGATAGTTTCTATATTATTTATTATGTTAATAGTGTTTTCAACGCCTCCTGTATGCTTAAACATATTCTTTACATCTTTTTCGTTTATGCATATATGTGCGTAGTTTAATATGTAAGAATAATACTCCCAATCATTTGAATATACTTTAAGATTAAGAGTTTTTAAAAGTCTTGATACACTACCGCTTCCAGCGAATAAGTCTAATGCCGTTTTTATATTTTTATCTTCTTCTAAAATATTTAGAAATGCATTTTCTATAAAGGGCAGAAGTCTTCTTTTATTACCGATATAGGCTATCAGGTTATTTTTAAGGTAGTTATCTTTAGTTATCATAATTATATTAACATAATTATATTAACATAATACACATAAATAATCAATAACTATTTTTGCAGTTTTATTTGGTTGATATATAATAAAGAGACATAAGTTTTTATGAATATAATTATTAAAACTTATATATTTAATTTTTGCAATATTATATTTAATATATTAGGAGAATTTTTTTATGACAAAAGAAAAGTTTGGAGAGAACGGATTTGTATATACATTAGAAAACAAGAACGGCTTAAAATTAAAACTAGCAGATGTTGGAGCTTCTATAACAGGGATATTTTTTAAAAATAAAAAAGGAGATAGTATTGAAGTAGCTTTCGGCTCTGATGATGTTAGTTTTTACAGTGCCAAGGCAAAAAATGGTCATATGGGTGCTACTGTTGGAAGGGTGGCTGGTAAAACTTTGAACTCTAGTTTTAAAATAGGAGATAAAGAATATAAATTAAATCCAAACAAAGCACCTCATCATACACATGGCGGAGTAGATGGTCTTTCTTATGTGTTTTTTACTTCAAAACAAATTGCTGATAACAAAATAGAGTTTCATTATTTATCAAAAGACGGTGAAGAAGGATACCCTGGTAATTTAGATTTAACTGTTACATATACACTTACAGAAAACAACGAAATTATAATTGATTATAAAGCAACAACTGATAAACCAACTCCAGTAAACATAATGAATCACTCTTATTTTAATTTGAATGGAAAGGGTAAAATTAATAATCATAAAATATCAATAGATGCTAATTATTATTTACCTGAAAATGAAAATGGAGACAGTTCTGGAGAGATTTTAAAAGTTGATAACACTCCTTATGATTTTAGAAATATGAAAGAGATTGACACTATAATAAAATCTAAAGGCGGATGCGATAACTGTTTTGTATTTGATGATAATGATATAAAAAAATCTAGAGTAAAAGTTGTTTCAGAAGAGAGTTTAATATCTTTAGAAGTGTTTACAGATATGCCTTCGGTTTTGCTTTATACAGCTAATTCTCTAAACAATTTACAAGTGAGAGGACAAGTATTAAACAAACATGAGGCTTTTTGTTTGGAGACACAATATTTTACTTTGGCACTAAATTATAATCATTTTCCAAGTATAATACTTTATCCAGACAGGGAGTTTAAGCATAGAACCATTTATAAGTTTGCAGCTTTGTAATGGGTTTGGTTAAAAATTAAATTAGTAAATATTTAAGTTTTATATAAGATAATACCGTATGTTTTTGGCTATACTTGATAGAAATGCAGTCCTTTTGCTTCTTTGGGTCACCAAAAGAAGTAGGGGGTTGGGGACTAGTCCCCAAAAAATAAAAACTAATTTTTTGTAAAAAATTATTGTTTTTTTCCGCCTTCGCACCCATACCTAACGGTACTTCCTTCGGTCGCCCTGAAAGACTCCCTACAGTCGCAAAAAGAACTGGGGGTGCGTACCCTAAGGGCACGCTTCGCAGGGGGGCTAGTCCCCAAAATAAAAAACTTTTAATAAGCTTAAAAATTTTTAGTATATACTTAAAGAAATATATTTTACAATTTATGTTTTTGTTTTATTCAACTTTTTTCCGCCTTACACGGTGCGGACTTCGTCAAAGTTTTCGCCCTTCGGACACGCTTCGCGAAAAGTGCAAGTATTTAAGTTATTTATCTACGTTTAGCGAAAGTGCAAATATTTTAGTTTTATATAATATATAAAATAATACAATATATTTTTTATTCTCTGTTAAAAATAATAGTGAATATTCCTATTATGCTACCCGTTATTAATGATATTATTAACACAGGAAGTATTAAAAATTTTATATCTGGTAAATTAAAAAGATATTGAGAAAGTATTGCTTGTGATAAATTGCTTACTAATGCCCCAGCAATGCTTACACCCAAAAGTGAAAAAATGTTTCTAAAATTTCTCATTAACTTCATTACTATAACAGACATAATACCGCCAGTTATTCCAAGATAAAATGGAGGAGTGAGAATATATGCAAATACTATAGCAACAGATATGTTTTTTATAGCTATCATAAGGAGAAGCTCTTTTAAATTAAATGAATCTAAAACCATTAATATAATGATAAATGAAAAACCTATTCTAAAATATGGTATAGGCCTCGGAAACATATTCTCTATTGCCGCAATAAATGAAGATAAAAAAGCAAAAAATATTATATCATAAACTCTTCTTTTTCCGGTATGTGTTTTAATTTCTTCAAAAAGTGTCATATATTAAAAACCTTTATTTATAACATTTATTGTACAACAGAATCTATTGTTATATCGTTTTCAGTATTTTTTTCAAATCTTATTAAAACCCCATTTGGCATGCATATTATAGGGGCATTTTTTAATTCTCCTGCTTTTATGCAAAGCTTATCCCGGCATGGAGAATATTCAAATTTTACTTTTTTGTCTTTTATAATAATAGTAGTCTCACCAATAAGACCTTCTATTTTTATTTCTCTGTCTGTATTTAAATCATACCTTAAAGATTTTGACGGAGTATCTATTATAATTTTATTTCCTTTATTTTCCATTAAGTTCTTGGCATAATAAATAATAGATATTACTATAATTAAAATAATAATAATATCTCCGAACCTAATATTTTTTATTATTGATTTGTCCATATTTTTTCTACTTCTATATTGAAAAATGAAGGCTCTATATATGATAATTTGGCATAATCTGGAATATTTGCTTCTATTGATATATTAGAGTATATACCTTCATTTGTTATATTTATTAAATTTAATGAAAGGAGTATATCTTCTTTTTTTAAGTTTTCTATTAAGTTTTTATTCATTTCTAATACAATCTTTTTTACAATTAAAGGTTCATTATATTTTATATTAAATCTGCTATTTAAATTATTAATATTTAATTCTATATTTTCAAATGTTACTATTTCTATATCTTTATCAAAAATTATACTAGCATCTACTCTAGAAGTATCAGATTTAACATTTGGCGGTATGTTTAAACTAAGCTTAGTATTATAATCTAAATATTTATCATCAAGGTCTATAGTTCTTGTATATAATTTATCTATTTGAGATATTAAGGTTTTAGGTCCAGATATTATAGTATTTGAAGGATTAATAATAATATTTTCAATTTCAAGTCCTAATGATGCTTTTCCTACAGTTTGCACTTCTATAGGAACAGTTTTGTATGCTAATTGGTCTAACACTACAGGTATTTTATTTGGATTTATACTTATATTAAGTGATGAATAATCGGCATCATTTTCTAAATATATTTTATACATATTGCTTCCAATTTGTGCATTAGTTAAATCTATATATGCAGAAAAATCTCTTGGAAGTTCATATATATTATCTTTAAATCCTTTTACACTAACTGTTATATTTTCTTTAATGTTATTAGCAATTAAAAGTTTTGCTGGAAGGTTTTTTATATTTAATTTTGTAGTATATTCTTTATTGTATTCCTGCTGATATCTCACATATAAAAAGAGCATAAAAGACATAGTTAAACATAAAGCTTTAATCCAAAATCTATTTGTTATATAGGATAACAATTTTTTATGTTTAAATTTTTTTATTATAATATCTTTCATTTTAATCTACTTTTACCTCTAAAAGCTCTCCAAGTCTTTTATATAATTCATCTCTGCTTAAATTATATTCCAATATTCCGCCATGAACAATAGAAACGCATTGAGTCTCTTCTGATACCACCACTACAACAGCATCAGTCTGTTCAGATATACCAAGTGCCGCCCTATGCCTAGTGCCTAATCTTCTATTTTTTATTTGAGGCTCTGTTTCTGTGAGCGGTAAATATGCACTTGCAGCAGCTATTCTGTTTTCCATTATAATTGCAGCACCATCGTGTATTGGGTTATTTTTAAAAAATATAGATTCTAATAATTCTATAGATATGTCGGCATTTAGTCTAACAGCCTTGTCTACTAAAGAATGCAGAGATATATTTCTCTGAAAGACTATTAAAGCACCATAACCTTTATAAGACAAATTAAAAGTTGCACTCATAATTTTTTGTATCTGGTCTTCATTGTATCCGAATGATTTTTTAAATAACGCCCTTCCGCCTAATATTCTTAGACCATGTTTTATTTCCGCCTGAAAGAGTACTACTATTGCAATAAGACCTACTTGGAAAAACTTATCGAATAACCATGAGAGGGTAGTGAGGCCGAAGATTTTAGCTATTAATGTGATAAAGAAAAGTATTATAAAACCTAGGGCTATGCTGTATGCTCTGGTATTATACATAAGCATGTAAAAAATGTAAAATAATATTGCTACGAGTATTATATCAAGACTATAAAAGAGATAACGCCAATTTGAAGTTGATATAAAATTATTGATGTTATACAGCATTTACTTATTATATCATATATCTGTATATTTGCAAATAATAAGAAATATTATAATATTAAAAAACGAGGTGTTTTTAATGTGTTTTTTTAAAAAGGTGTTTTTAATATTATTTTTTGTTTTTAGTTTAAGTTTCAATGTATTTGCCCAAAAAAATAGATTTGAAGTATTATTAAATGTGCCTTTTGGAATGAGCATTGGTTTTTCAGATTCCAAGCTTATTAATAACCCTACTGTTTTAGGAATGAAGAGTTTTGTAGATTTTGAGATTGGTGCTTCTTTACAATTTGGATATATGTATTTAATATCTGAGAGAATGGCTTTGAGTATATTGGCTGAGTTTGGATATAGTCATGACAGTTATTCTTATAGGTCTAAAGATTTGAAAACTACTTATTCTTATTACTTTGAAAATATTCTTGTTGGGGTTTTGCCGAAGTTTATAATTGATAACTTTTCTATTGGTTTTGGAATTGGTGTAAAGATGCCTACAATAGTAAATTATATAGAAAAAGTTAATAATAAAAATATTTACAATACAAGTTTATATTACAGTGAAGCTGCTCCTGTTACTTTTATTAAATTAACTTTTGATTATTCTTTTCCTATCAATAAATACTTAAATATTAATTTGGGAAGCTATGTTCTTTATGATGTGTTTGTGCGGGTTAATAATCCTAATTATCAGTATCATAATATTAGTGCTCTTAGCATTGGTATGGAATTAGCTTTAAGGTTTGTTATATAATAAAAAATTAAGGAGATTATTTATGCATACTATTAATGTAAAAACTAACTCAAGATTTGACATTGTAGATATTACTGAAGAGGTTAGAAGATGCGTTTTGGAAGAGAAGGCAGAATCTGGAATAGCAGTTATATTTACGCCTCATACTACTGCGGGTGTTGGCATTAATGAAAATGCAGACAGCAATGTTTTATTTGATATGAAGAATGCTTTTAATAAAGTAGTAGCTCAACATGATAATTACAGGCATGCTGAAGGCAACTCTCAGGCACATGTTTTGTCTTCTTTGGTTTCACCTAGTTTAACTGTTATAATAGAAAATGGAGATATAGTGTTGGGTGTTTGGCAGGATATATATTTTTTTGAGTTTGATGGGGCAAGAAATAGAAAAGTGTATGTGCAGATAATGAAGAAATAATTAGTATTATTGCACATGGGAGGAGTAGCCCCTGTGCAATAATATTTAGGTTAATGTTTGTCTATTTTTGAAGTTTCTTTTTTATAAAGTTTATAATTGAACCAATTAAATCTATTAATATTCACATATAAATGCCTTTTATAATAAATATTATATACAAAAAAAGTTGTTTGTCAATATACATATGGTAGGTATTTTAAAAAATCATCGGGTGAAAATGAACGCCGTTTTCTACTTTTATATTATCATAAACAGCAACAAATCCAAGTTTCTTATAGAACTCTATAGCATAATCGCTAGAGTTAACCGAGTATTTGTCGCTTGGCATCATATCTTTAGCTTGTTCAAAAAGCTTTTTGGCTATGCCTAGTCTAAAATACTTATCATCAATAAATAAAAGTGATATATGATTATAATTTCTTATTTCTATAAAGCCTATAATAGTATTGTTTTTAATAGCTTTAAGAATTAGAGAGCCGTCAATATATGTTCTTATTAATATATTATCATGATTAATAAAAGTTAATATATTATTTACGCCTTCATCTGTATCTAATGATGAATTGTATTTAAGATATATTCTTTTAGCTAGATTGCTGATTTCTTCTAAATCTTCTAATTGAGCTTTTTTTATTTCAAAATCATTATTGCTGAAACACATTCATAATTCTTTGAAATGGCAAATGATTAGTATCTTTAATAAAATTGCCGTTTTTATAATATCTCAAATAAGGAATAAGGTCATTTTTCCATTCTTTTTCTTTGAAGCTCATAAACTCTTCATAAAGGTCGCTTTCATTATATATACATATAAATACAGTTAAATCTACATCGCTGTTTTGTTCATTAGCATTTAATTCTCTTTTTAATCCTCTCCAATCTCCGCACCAATCTTGTGTAAATACGGCAAGCACATTTTCTGAAACATTTTTAACATTGCTGCTTACTTCTTTATTTTCTATAATATATTTCATTTCATTATCATCTATTGTTTTAAAAGTAATCATAATATCTCCGTTTATATTTAATTAATTTATATAAAATAATATAGCATAATAATATTTTTTATCAATATATTATACTTTCAAATTTTCTTATCACTTCATCAGGCTTTATCACCTCTCTGCATTCAAAAGTGTTAAGCGAACATTTTCTGCCGCCGCAGATGCAGGCTTTATTATCTGGTTTTTTTTCTATTATATGACTATTGCTTCCTATTGGTGAGTTTATACCGGCGGGTGTTGCAAAATATAAAGCCAAAGTAGGTATCCCCACTATAGAGGCAACATGCATAGCTCCAGAATCATTGCCTATAAAACCATCGCATAAACTTAAAATAGCTGCTATATTGTCTAATGAAGTATATGGTATAATTGGCTTTTCATTTAACATAGAAGATATTTTATCAGATATTTCTTTTTCGTTTGGAGTTGTTATAAATAAAGTTATGGCATTATATTTATTTGATAAGTAATTTATAACTTCAGCAAAATATTCCTCTTTCCAAATCTTACCAAAACTATTGGTAGCTCCTATGCCATAGGCAAATATTTTTTTATTTTCTGGGTTTATAGTTTTAATATATTCTTTAGCATTATTTAGAATATCTTCTTTTATATTAAGCTTTATATTAGGGCGGGGTTTGTTTATATTGATAGCCTTAAGTAAATTAACATAATAATCAGCAGTATGCCACCACCTTACAGGCTCTCTTTCGATCCTCTCTGTAAGCATAAAACTTCTATAATCTGCCTTATACCCTATACGCCTTTTTATCCCATGACCAAATACTCTAAAAGCACTCTCAAAAGAATTAGGAAAAAGTAAAGCAGCATCAAAATGATATTTTCTTAAAGCAGGAAATCTCTTTACCTCTATTACATCATCAACTAATCCGCTTACAGTAAGTATCCCAAACATAGATTTCTTTGCTAATGCAGTTATTTTTATGTCTTTATATTCTTCTTTTATTAAATGCATAGCAGGCAAAGACATCACTATATCACCAAGCCAGTTTGGAGCATGTATTAATAAGTTTTTTATTTCTTTCATTAAGATATATCCAGCTGCGAAATAAACTCTTCATATTTAGCTATAATGCTAATACATACATTTCTATTCATAACAAGTTTATTGGTCTTTCTAGTATTAATAAAATAATCATAAAGCATAGCAAAATCATTCCCATAAAAAGTGCTAAGCCAAGTATCCCTCGCTTCATCTATAACAGATATGTTTTTACATTTTATTATATAGTAGCTTAATTTCTCTTCTTTATCTTGAATAGATATAACAATCTCTATCTCATTATCATTTATTAAAGTTATTTGGTCTTGAATATATGTTTTTTCTATTATATTGTCATCATTTTTTATAATAAACTCTTCTTCATCTATAGTATGATTAGAATAATAATAAACATCTTCAAATATTATTTTTACTATAAATGGTTTTATATCCAAATTAATAGCTTTTGTCTCTATTAAAGTTTTAGCTAATTTATCTACGCCAGTATCAAGAAGAGTTAATGTAAGTTTATTATTATCATCTATTTCTATATTCTTAATAATGCCTCCATGCATCTGATTAAGCCCCAAATAGTTTAAAGATTTTCCAAGCCTATTTGAGTTTGATAAAATAAAGTTTCTATATATTTTCTCATCTATATAAACATCATCAAAAACTTTATCATCTAATATAATAGCATTTTTATCAGCCCTTATCTCATACTGATTATAAAATATAGTTTCGTATATACTCGGAGAAAGCAAAGGTGCTAACTCATATAATTTTTTATTACTATAACAATATTCCATATATTAACTTATATAACGTTTCCTATATTTTTTATATCATATTCTATATTAAATAATTCATATTTTGTTTTTATGTTTTGTTTAATTAAATTACTATTAACACAGCTGCATATAACCTCTATATTTTTTTCTTTAGAGATTTTTTCAGCTATCTCTTCTCCTCTCATAATATCTTCTAAAGTAGTATCATTCATAAGATGAGTATTATTTACTATCCCAGTAACATTTAATGCAAGCGTAGCTTCTATTGATATAAGATGACCTAAAGCTAGTTCAAAAGTAGAGTTTTCTTTTCTGTTTGCATTCAAAACAAAAAACACATCAGTTTCATCAGCTTGAACAGATTCTCTAAAAGTTGCAAAAGATAAACTTCCAACCGAGTTTCCTCCCATATCTATTATTCCTACAATATCTTTGTTGTTAAATATAGAATAAACTTCAGCAGATACAGCAGGCAAATCTGAACCAGATTGAGGAAGATATGTTCCTATTATTTTTATATCTTTATCTTTTAGGTTTTGAGCATGCTCTCTTGAGCGAAAATATGGATTTACAACGTCCAAGTCTGCTATATATATTGGCTTTTCTGTTTGTTTTCTTAAATAGATAGCATAGTTAATAGAGAATGTTGTTTTCCCCGCTCCATAGTGCCCGCATATTATAGTTACTCTATTATTTTTTTTCATAACCACCTACATTAAAAAAATTTCTTACAGAATATTTCATATTATAATATAATATATTTTAGAATATTTTCAAATTTTAGTATACATAATTATTATAATAAAACTATTTTTATAACTAAAATAATTTTATAATAGATAATTTTACAGGTTTTATTATATAAATAATATAATATATATTTTTAAGTGTATGTAAAAAAAATAATTAAATTAAAAATATAGTCGATATTATATTATAGTTTAAAGTAGGTAAAGTATTATGAGATATATATTAGTAATTATGTTTTTGGTTTGTGCCAATTTGTTTAGCCAATACGCGACAAATGATGCCTATACACCTCCGCAAAACAATAATAACAACAATACAGCAGCAACAGAAGAAGAAAGCTATATAACTAACGATGCTGTAGTTGGAAGAAAGCCTGCAGTGATTAATATACCTATTACAGGATTTAAAAATATAAAATTAGGCTCTACTAGAGAAGATACAATTAAAGCAATACTAGAAGATAATACTATGATGCTTCCTAAAGAGTATATGCTTAATACTGATGGGGTTGATTTGGCTTCTGAGGAGAGTGCTACTTTTTTGTCTTTGGAAGAGAATAAGTTTTATAAGAGCGGATATTTTATTTTTAAAGATGATTCTTTATATTCTATTACTATATATTTTCAGCCCAATCAGGTTGATTTTTTAGAGTTGTTATCTTCTTTGTCTGCTAAATACGGCAAGGGAGCTTTTTTGGATGCAGAAACTGTTTCTTGGCAGAATGGGGATAATAGGATTATATTAGAGCGTCCTAGTATTATTAAATATATAAATATGAATAATATTACAACTACTTCTCAAACTAGAATAAGAGAAAAAGAATCTATACCTCCTCAAAACAATAGAAAAGAGATATTGGAAGGGCTTTAATTTTTATGAATAATATTTTAACAATTTTTTTATTTGTTTTATTTAGTTTATTTGGATTATTTGTTTCTTGCGGGAGCGGGAGTGAGAAAGTAGAAATTATTTTAAGCGATAATGAAAACAAAGAGGCTGTTGAGATAAAAAATTATGATGAGGAGGCGTTAAAAACATCTGCCTTAAAATCTTTAGAAGAGTTTTTGTCTTTGCCTTATGATGAAGAGAGCGTAAAGATGGCTTATGATAATTTTTATTCATCTAGCTATAAAGAGGTTTTAGCTAAGACACGCAATGTAAAAAATGCAGATGAGTATGTTGCTTCTAATCCTTCATTAGATTTTGAGTTTGAAACAAAGATAGATAAAGTTTACAGTATAGAGTTAAAGGGTAAAAATGCTTATATAGATGTAGGCACTTCTGTGTATGATAGAGTAAATAAATCCACTGCCAATATGAGACAGACATTCGTTATGGAGCAAGAAAATAATAAATGGGTTATTAATTGATTTTTTTTATAAACTCTTTATTAATTAAATCATCAATATATTAAAAATCTATATAAAAAGTATTAATTTAAAAAAATATTAATGAAAATCATAATATTCCGAAAATATTAACATAATATTATATTTAGGAGTTTAACCTTGAAAGAGCCAATAATAGCTGGTGTAGATATCGGCACTTCATCAATAAAAACTGTAATAGCAAGGGTTAATGAGGATAAACTTGATATTATAGGTATAGGGGAGAGTGAGAGTGACGGCATTAGAAAGGGTATTATAGTAAATATAGATGCTGCTGCTGATGCTATAGAGAAATCTATCAACAAAGCAGAAGATATGGCAGGTCTTCAGGCTCCTGATGTTATAGCTACTATAGGCGGCGACCATATAAAGGGTATGAATAGTAAAGGGGTTATAGGTGTTAATACAAAAGATAAAGAGATAACTCCATTAGAAATAGAGAGAGTATTAGAAAGTGCTAAAAATGTTCGTTTGCCTTCAGATATAGAGATTATAGAGACTATAGAGCAGGAATATTCTTTAGACGGTCAAGATGAGATAAAAAATCCTATAGGAATGTCTGGAACAAGATTAGAAACAAAGGTTCATCTTATCACTGGACTTAAATATGTAAGTGAAAACTTAAGAAGAACTTTAAATAAAATGAAATTCAGCGGCAAAGATTTTATAGTTAGCGTACGCGGAAGTGCTGAGGCTTGTCTTACAGAAGATGAAAAAGAGCTTGGAGTAGTTGTGTTTGATATAGGGCATTCTACTACATCATTAATGGTGTTTTTGGAAGGCTCTGTTTGGCATACTGCTGTTATACCTATAGGAAGTCAGCATATTACTAATGACATAGCTGAAGGTTTAAGAGTAACTATTCCTACAGCAGAAAAATTAAAATGTGAATATGGTTTTGCTTTTGTTGATATGGTAGGAGATAGAGAGATAGTTGAAGTACCTACTACAAATGGTAAAACTAAGGCTATACCTAAGAAGTTTTTAACAGAAATTATACAGGCTAGGGTAGAAGAGATACTTAGTTTATGCGGCAAAGAGTTATCGAAGATGAAATATATAGATTCATTATCTGCGGGTATGGTATTTACAGGAGGAGGAGCATTGCTTCCTGGTTTGGTGGAATTAGCTAAAGCATATCAAAGCACAGTAAAAGGAGCTATGCCTATAACAGCGAGAATTGGGGTTCCTAATAATATTTACGGCATTACAGATATTGCTAATAACCCTGCTTATTCTGCAGTTATTGGTATACTTATGATGAGTTTAGATGAGGCTACTAAAGTTAATATACCTAATGCCAAAAAATCAGGAGATAAAAAGAAGTTTAAATTTAATATAAAAAATCCATTTATGGAGTTTTTTAAATAAAATTTTTTATATAAAATTTAATAAAAAATATGATTATTGAATAAGTTCCATTTTGTATTTTAATTTAAAGATTATGTCAACTAAAATTACACATTATTTTTATAGATTTAGCTATTTTTATTAAATCTACTTGACAAATTGGGTAATTTAGTGTATAAAATAATATTATTATGCTTATTAATTAGTACAAGGAGTGCAATAAATTATGAAAAAGTTATTCGCAGTATTAGCTTCTATTTTTGTTGCTGCATCTGCTTACGGTGTAACAAATTCAACTTTAATTGATTTTGCTATAACAGGTAATGCTGATAACTTGCAGCCTGCAGGAGATGATACAAATGAAGTAGTTTCTGTTCAGCAAAATCTTTACAATGATAACTGGGTAGTATGGTTAAATGAATCTGCTAGATTAACAGAAAATCGCAGAAATTCATATGTTACTAACGTAGATAGTAAAGGTAATAACGGTGCTTGGGAAGCAGGAAAAGTTCTTGGTGTAAGAGTACATTTCCCTTTACAATCTTGGAATAGCTATGCTTTAGTAAAACCTGCTTTTCAGCTTGAAATGTATGGCGGAACTGATGGTACAAAATATACAGACGGTAAAGGTGTAATACACAACGTTGGTGAAATTAAATCTATTAGTTCTTGGGTATATGGACGTAATTATTTAGTTAGTTACTTTATCAACTTACAAAACGAATTAGGTGAATTAAAATCTTATCCTATGGGTAATGTTTATTTCAGCGGTTGGAGACAATTAAAATGGGAAAATAGAGAGTATTTAGCTAATGTTCGCGACAGAGTATTAGTAAGAAAACCTCTTTATCCTAAAATGATTCCTTCTGTAAAATTAGACTCTTTAGGTTTCTATAGAACTAAAGATACTCAAGGCGGCGATTTCATTACTTATGTTAAAGATATAACTATGGAATATGACGTAGTAGTTGTTGATTTTGAAGAAGATATCGACGATGAAGCTACTTGGCAGTTATTAAAAACTGAAAACGAAAGAAAACAAGCTATTGAAAATGCTAGAGTTCGTGAAGCTGCTGAATTACAACAATTAGAACAAAGAAGAATTAATGGCGGCGATGCTCAGCAAGATGCTGGTGCAGCTCAAAATACACAAACTCAAGAAACTGCTGCTCAATAATAATTAAGCGAGTTTTGAAAGTTTTTAAGGGGAAGCAAATTTTATGTTGTTTCCCCTTATTTATGTTCTTTGTATTCTTTGATATTTATATAATCTTGTTTAAGGATTTATTTATGAAATTAATGAATGAACCTATTTTAGATAGAAATAATTCTTTATATATTTGTATAGATTTGCAAGGTAAATTATTAGCTGCAATAGATAATTTAGATACACTTATAAAAAAGTCTAATGTATTGCTTAAAACTTCTGAGATATACAATATACCTCTTTTAGTTACTGAGCAGTATCCTAAAGGTTTAGGACCTACTGATGAGAGGGTAATGCTTCCAAAACATCATAAATTATTTGCTAAGACTAATTTTAGTGTATTTGCTAGCGAAGATTTTGTTGAGGAGTTTAATAATTTAAATAAAAAGAATATTATAGTATTTGGAGCTGAGACACATGTATGCGTATATTATAGTGTTTATCATTTGCTTCAAAATGGATATAATGTTTATGTGGTTGCTGATGCTTGCGGTTCTAGAACTGATAATGATAAGCAAATTGGTTTAGAGCAGATGAGAAAATTGGGGGCTAATATTATAAGTACAGAGATGGTTCTTTTTGGATTTATAGAGGGTTCAAAAGTGCCTAATTTTAAAGATTTAAGTAATTTATTAAAAAATCAGTAATATTTTATAATAAGGAGAATAATTATTATGAGAAGAAAACTTATAGCTGGTAACTGGAAAATGAATAATACTAACAAAGAGGCTTTGGAGTTAGTAAATCAGTTGAAAGATTTAGTAAAAGATGTTAAAGACAGAGATATTATGATAGCACCTACTTTTACTTGCTTGAGCGATGTTAATAATGCTATTAAAGGAAGCAATATAAAATTAGGAGCACAGAATTTATATTTTGAAGAGAAGGGTGCTTTTACTGGTCAGATTTCTGCTGATATGCTTTTGTCTGTAGGCTGTGAATATGTTATAGTTGGTCACTCTGAATGCCGTGATATATTTGGTGAAAAAGATGAGCTTATAAACAAAAAAGTAAAAAGAGCTTTAGATAAAAACTTAGTACCTGTTTTATGTGTAGGTGAACATTTAGAAGAGAGAGAAAAAGGCATTACTTCTGATATAGTAAGCAGTCAAGTAAAAGAGGCTTTCAAGGGTTTAAGTGAAGCTGAGGCTAAAAAGGTTGTAATAGCTTATGAACCTGTTTGGGCTATTGGTACTGGTAAAACTGCTACTCCTCAAGATGCTGATGATGTACATAAAACTATAAGAGACACATTAAAGTTTATTTATAATGAGAGTGTTTCTGAAGGTATGATTATACTTTACGGCGGAAGCGTTAATGAGAAAAATGCTGATGATTTGCTTAATATGCCTAATATAGATGGTGCTTTAGTTGGCGGTGCTTCATTAGTTGCTGACAAGTTCTCTAGAATAGTTAATTATATAGCTAAGTAAATTATTAAATAATTTTTATTTGCTTAGGGGGGATTAATTCCCCCCTTGTTTTATTTTTTCATTTGTATTATTATAGTGACAATATAATTTATGGGTTTATAAATGAAAAAAGTTATTTATGTTTTTTTGTTATTTTCTTCTTTGCTCTTTTGTCAAAATATAGATATATCAAAAAAAGATTTTTATTTTCTTAAGGGAAATATCGGAAGTACTCCTATAAGTATGTATTTATATATAGATAATAATAATAATCTTTCAGGTAAATATTATTATGATACTATAAAACAAATTATTAATATAAAGGGAAGTATTAACGGAAATAGTTTTCATCTTGAAGAGAGCATTAATGATAGAGTGATAGGTTCTTTAGACGGTGAAATTAGCGGTGAAATGGTTTTTACTGGTAATTGGGTTTCTGCTGACAAAAATAATACTTTTAGTTTTTCTTTTTATATAGACAATAATTATCCTATCAATAAAATTAGGTTTATAAATGCAAGCTTAAATGTTAAAGAAGATAATGGCACTTTTGAAGCAAGCAGAGATGCGGTTATTATAGCAAATGAAAAAAAAGTAAAAGCAATAAATAGAATATCTTTAGATGTTGATGAAACCAAATCGATAGATGAAGAAAATATTACAACTACGCTTAATAATTTAATTTCATCTCAATATAATACTTGGAAAGAAGCCATTAATGATAAGTTTAATATGCAAAGAAATATTGAAGTATCATTTATAGATGAGAATATTATATCATTTTCTCTATATAATTATTCTTATGCAGGCGGTGCTCATGGCATATATAATATTCAGCCTAATATATATTTAATATCCAATGGAAAAAGAGTTGGTTTAAGTGTATCGGAACTAATAGAAGATGTAGCTGATATTGATTTAATTAATTTAATGCGTATAAAACTTACAGAGAATATGGCAGAATCTGATTTCTTTGATTTTAATAGTATTACATTAAGCGATACATTTGATATTACTCCAACAGGTATAAAGTTTATATGGCCTGCTTATAAGATATCTGATTATGCTCATGGTATTATTGAAATAGAGTTTAGATATTCTGAATTAAAGCCTTTTGTAAAAGAAGATTCTGTATTTATGTATTTATTTGAATAGTTGAGTTGTTTTATGAATGATAAAGATATACACCCTATAATGAAAGAGCTTACAAAAGTTACCAAGTCTATGCCTATGCCTGTGGTAACAGAGATAAAGCTTATTACAAACAGAGATGCTTATAAAATATTAATTTCCACTATGCTTTCTCTTAGAACTAAAGACCCTATAACAAGAGATGCTTCAATGAGGCTGTTTGAAAAGGCAGGAAATGCCAAAGAGATGATAAAGCTTACAGAAGAAGAGATTGCTAAGCTTATTTACCCTGTGGGTTTTTATAATGTAAAGGCAAAAAATATACTTGAAGTTTCTCATATGATTATTGATGATTATAATGGAGAAGTACCTGATGAGATAGATGAGCTTTTAAAACTCAAAGGGGTAGGCAGAAAGGTTGCTAATTTAGTAGTTACAGAGGCTTTTGACAAAGACGGCATATGTGTTGATACGCATGTACATAGAATATCAAATAGATTCGGTTACGTTCACACAAAGACACCGGAAGAGACAGAGTTTGCATTGAGAGAAAAGCTTCCAAAAGAATATTGGCGAGTTTATAATGATACATTAGTTGTTTATGGTCAGAACTTGTGTAAGCCCATTAGCCCTTTATGCAGTGAATGTACGGTTTCACAGTATTGCGACTATTTCAAGAACAAGAAATAAAATTTTTATATTTTTATTATTTGCAGGGCTTTGCCCCCTGTGAAGCGTGCCCGTAGGGTAGCACCCCACTTCTTTTGCCGATTAGGCACCTACTCTGTGGTGACCCAAAGAAGCAAAAGGACTGCATTTTTAGCTAAAATAATAGCATTGTCTTATATTTAATATATATTCCAAAATATAAAGCTATAACACTTGCACTTTTTGGTTCTTTTTGCGGCGGGAAAAAGTTGAATAAAAATAAAAACATAAATTATAGTTATTTAATATATACTAAAAAAATTTAAGTTTTTTGTTTGTGGGGACTAGCCCCCACACCCCCAGTTCTTTTATTGGTATAAAAGAACCAAAAGAACTGCATTTAATAGATTATAGCTTTTTATGTATATCAAAATATAGCCATTGTTTTATATATTCCAAAATATAAAGCTATAGTACTTGCACTTTCGCAAAGCGTACCAAGAAGGCAAAAACTTTGTTATGGTAAAACTTGAATAAAACAAAACACAAAAAATATAATTTTTCAAACATATACTAAAAATTATACCCAATCTCAAATTCAAAAGTAAATGGCTTTGCTACTGAATAGGCTGATAATATAGGCGTCTTATTCAATATGTTCTTAAAATGCATAGAAAATATTAAATGCTTAAACCATATAGAATAAAATGATATATTCAAATTATGAAACTCTTCTGAATAATAGATTGGATAATTTGATGTCATCGCTCTTGGGCTTGAATATATATAATAAATATTAAAAGATAATGAGCTTAATACTTTACCATCTGAAACAAAATCATACCCAAGCAGTGCCGTTACAACATTATTAGGCAAACCTATTTTTGGAAGTTTTTCTTCGTTGAGATATGCAAGCTGATAAGAATATTCTATTTTTGCTTTTATTTTATTGTAGGTTAAAAAGTAAATATCGTAGCCTATGCTCGAAGAGAATATATGAGATATAGCAGTGTCTGCATTTTCTGGAATACTGCTGTACCATATTATTTTATTTGTGTAGGTAGTGTATGTGTATGAGGATTCTATTTTTAAGTTTGTTATAGGTTCTAATGATATTTTAGTGAGTATTTGATTATAGGTTTCTGGCTTTAAGTTTGGGTTACTAAAATTGCCGTAATACAAATCATTAAATGTTGGGCTTGTATAATCGCTCATATAGGCAAAATACAAACTATAGCCTTTATAAAAGTTTAGGTTAAATCCTGCATTATATGCTAAATAATTATTATGTTTTTGATTTGTAAAAAACTCATTTTGATATTCATATTTTATGCTTGGCATGAGTGTGAATATTGGAGTATTATTATCCCAATATCCGAAAGAAAGCTGCATTTCATATTTTATATTTAGAGAATGTCTTTGAGGGTTATGATTAAAATTAGTTTCTAATGCGTTTTTTTCTTCTGTAAGTATATCGTATCTATATTCGGGGGTTAGCTGATTGTATAATGTAATGGTATTTGGTATAAACTCGTCCATTCTTTTTAGTGTTGTATTTATTGCTAGTCCGTGAGATTTATAGTCTGATACAAATTTACCTTCTTTGAAATATGGTCTGTCTACAAATGAGTCAAACAAATATGAGAGATTTACATTATAATCCAGTACTTCAGAAAAACCGTTGTATGATATAGATGAAGCTAAAGTTGTAAAATTAAACCAAGAATCTGTATAGCTTATTGGGGGGATTTGGTACTGTGATGCTGAACTTGAATAAGATATATTTGCAAATGCATTTATATAATTTTTATTTTTAAATATATATTTATAGTTGGCAGAAGAGTTTATTATAAATTGTCTATTGTCTTCAATGTTTCCTTTAATCCATTTGCCTGCTAGGTTTGTGAAGTTATAATAATAATTAGCATCACTATAATAAGAATCTGCTGTAAAAGTGAATATTTGATTGTCGTCTATATTTTTTGAAAAGAGTATTGAAGGGGCTATTGTGTTGTATGAGCCGTATGATAATGATAAAAGTATAATATCTTCTTTTGGAGTTTTTGTAGTTATATATATAGAATTTCCTATTATTTCTATAGATTCTATTAAGTTCGATGGTATTCTTCTTAAGTCTACACCAGCATCAGCATTTCCCTTAGCGGTATTCATCAAAACGCCGTTAATATATATTTTTATATTATCTCCATTAGCCCCCGCAGGATCAACTACCTCATTACCCATATATGTGCCCTTATTTACAAATCCCGGCTGATTAGCAATAACTTCTTGAGCATTTTTAAAGCCCATTCTGTCTATTTCTTCAGATGTTATAACACGAGTATTTGATTTTATAGGGCTTTTAGGAAGAGAGCTTTGATTATTTTTATTGGTTTGAACACCATTTGTTATCTCTAGCTGAGAAGTAACCCAAATGCCTCCCTTTAACTCTCTTATTAAATAGCTTTGCGAATACAATATATTTACAGCAAGAAGGAATATAATTAGATATCTCATAATTTCAGCCTATTTATTTTTTATTAATTAAATAATGTCCTGAATTTTATAAGGATAAAAAGCAGGACATTAATATTTTTTATTAATTAAATTATTTTTTAAAATTTTCTATAGTAGCATTATGAAGAACTTGTTCATTAGAGTTCCAACCTTCTTCTGTAGGAGGCTCTTGACCCCCCGCAGTAGCCACCATCAATTTTCCATCTGCATCTACATGCAACAACATCCATGGCATAGATATTTGGTTAGGGTTATTATACAATGCCCCTATATAGTTTGTGCCTTTCCATACTATATTTGTAGCATATACAAATTCACCTAAAACAGTATTATTGTCTTCAAAATAAGTTGCCTTTTCATCTGTTCTTCTTATTTTTTTGCTGTCAGCAGCTATAAGAGTTTGATTTGTAAAAATATTCATCCAGTTGCTATGGAAATAGTCTTTTTTTCTTTGGTCTTGCCAGCTTAAATCTAAAATCTTTTCATCTGCTAAAAATCTATAGTTGCGATTTCCAACACCAGTGCTTATTTCTATCTCTGTGCCATTACCTGTTGTGCCATTACCTGTTCCTGTATTTTTATTATTTGGATCAGTAGTTAGTAGTTGGGTCAGCACATGATACTGCTAAAGCTAAAGACATTAATAGAGTTAATAAAATTTTGATTTGTTTTTGCATAAATAATGCTCCTTTATATATTTACTATTTTTTTAATTAAGTTTTAAATATCCGAAAACAAAATTATATTTAACCCAACTAGTATTTTCATCGGGTATAACATTTTCATCTCCGCCTCCGCCGTACCAAGCCTCTTCAGCTCCATTCTCATCTGTTATAATGAGTCTGTAACGCTCCTGCATACCTATGCCTGTTTTATTATCCCAGTATATGACAGCGAGATATTTTTTATTATTATATTCGTATACGGCACATTCTACAAACTTTGTTCTAATTGCATTATTGCCTATATCACAATAATTGCCTTCAGCATCAATATGTCCGCTTACAGCAGAGTAGTCATTTGATTTGTAAATAGTTTTTCCTGCCGCCAAACCAATATATAAAGTTTTTAAGTTCTCTTTATCTTGAACATTCACTTCATCAGTTTTGCTTCCATATTGTATGGTATATACTCCTGAAGTTACAGCTTTTACAGATGATGAATTATTATTATTATTATTATTATTATTATCTGGGCTTGTAGAATTATTAGAACATGATGTAACTAATAAAAATATTATAATTAAGTATTTTCTCATAGTGAATTATTAAATTATTTTACAGCAGTACATTCTGAATAATAACTAAAATAACCATTAGCTTCTGTAAATTTTGTTTTTGCCTCGTCTAATGTTTCAGCAGAAGAATCATATGAACCATCTGCTAATTGTTTAGAAGCACCGCAAATGGATACTGCACTATCAGTTAATCCTTTGAAAGATATAGCATAATATTTATTAGCTACACTTGGATTATAACTTGGAGCTGTAGTATATTGTCCATATATTATTCCAGATGTATTATCTTTATTCCAAAAAATTTCTTTTATAGCAACAGAATAATTAACTGCAGTTCCTGCCCAATCGTCTACTCTATCAGCTTTAATATCATATCCTCCCTCAAAATTATCATACTGCCATTTTTGCTGAAGCATCTCTTCTTTAGTTTTTGTTGGGTCGTTTGGGTTTGTGTTGGCACAGGATACGGCTAAAACCAATACAGTTAAAAGTGTTGAAAAAATTTTGATTTGTTTTTGCATAAAAATGCTCCTTTATTTAATAAAAATTTTGTTAATAAAGGAGTGCATAATCTTTAAATAGTGCACTCGACTCAATTATTATTACAATAAGGCATTCCGACTTCGTTAGTAAAAAAATAACTAAACTTTACGGCTGCGGGCCAGCGTGGGATTTGCACCCTCATTCCCCTTATTGCACCAAAAGTATACAACAAAAAAAATATGTGTCAAGAAATATTATTTTTTTATCTTCTTTTACATAAATATTAATACTTGACATACAGGCGTTTTTTTATTATCATATCACAAATATTTTTTATGCTTATTAGTTTTTATGGAGAGAGAGTATTGTGATTAGCTATTTTCAAAAAAATAAGAAGAGAAAAAGTATATTAAATAAAATTAAAGAAAAAAGAATAATTATAAATGATTTTTATGTTCCTTTAGGTATAGTGCCTATAGAATCTTCTAAACCTAAAGAGGGCGTGAGTATAGAATTAAAAACTTCTGAGGACAGTGCTGATATGTATTCTTACAGTATTTCAATATCAGCAAATAGGCTTTCAGATTTATTTCTCAAATTAATAAAACTATTCCCATATTACGCTACTATGGTGATAGAAAGAAAAAGCGAGGATATAAACAGAGAGTTTGACGTACTTATGAGCGACCCTGATATATCTTTAAGCGAGATTAGAAGAGTGTTTAAAAAATATAATGAGCTTTGGGTAGAATGCGGTTTTGTTGGTTTTGGGATTATTGATGAATATAATGATTTTGAGATTTTTATTAATTTAGATAAAGAAATAATTATAAACACTCCTTTTAAAAATATTAAAAAGATTAACAGAATATTAGATTCTTTTAATCTTTTAGATGAGACTCCAGTTTTTATTAGTTCTGATGTTCACTGGCATTATTCTTTATCTTCTATAGTTTCTTATGAGAGCTATAGCGAAACTTATGAATATATATTTGATTATTATGATATTATTAACAATTTAAAGCATAGCTTTGGTTTTGTGATGATTAATGATGATGAAAATATAAATAAAGAGCCTAAATGGTGGAATGTTACTGTTCGCTGTCTTGGAAAGTGTAAGACAGTATCTTTTGTTTCTACATATTATATAGTAGCAAACACAATAGAAGAGATGGAAACTGTAATAGATGAAAAAATGAAAGAGCTTGATATAGAGTATTATTATATATATGACTATTATAATGTTGACCCTAATAATTATCATCACAAGAGTGTAAACTTATCAAACAAAGATAATTTATTTTTTAATAAAGCACCTTTTGGTATATGGGCAGAGTCTGATATATTTATAAGCAAGGTAAGAGATATTAGTCTATTTTATATAAATAATAGAAGTTATGAAAGAGCATATTAAAAATCAATTTAAATACTGTCCTTACTGTGGGGAGAGAGATTCTTTTATATATAACGGCGTGAAAATATTTAACTGTTCAAAGTGCGGTAGGAGCTATTTTGTCAATCCTGCTTCTGCGGGGGGAATGGTTGTTGAAACACCTAAAGGCATTGTATTTGTTGAAAGAAAGTTTGAGCCTAAGAAGGGTTATATTGATTTGCCGGGCGGTTTTTGCGAGCCTTATGAGAGAATAGAAGATGCCGTTAGAAGGGAGCTTTTTGAAGAGACTAATATAAAAATAGATAATATACATTTTCTTATAAGCGGCACTAATGAGTATGTTTATGAGGGTATGATGTATGTTACTACTGATATGTTTTTTTATGCTAAAATAGATTATGTGCCTGATGTTAAACCTTCTGATGATGCATCTGAAGTGGTATTTATAAAAAAAGAGAATATTGATTTTGACAAATTAGCTTTCAAATCATCAAAAGAAGCTTTAATAGAATATATTAAAATAACTCAATAATTATTATGATAATAAGTGCAAGCAGAAGAACTGATATTCCTTGTTATTACTGTGATTGGTTTTTTGATAGAATAAAAGAGGGGTATTGTTTAGTAAGAAATCCTTTTAACAGTCATCAGGTAAGTAAGATAGATTTGTCGACTGATGTTGTTGATTGTATAGTGTTTTGGACTAAAGATGTTTCTCCTATGATTGATAAACTATATTTGATTAAAGACTATAAATACTATTTTCAATTTACAATTAACTCATACGGTGAAGATATAGAAAATGTTATTTCAAAAAGAAAAGAAAAAATAATATATTCGTTTAAAAGACTTTCAGAAAAGATAGGCAACGAAAAAGTTTTGTGGCGATACGACCCTATTATTTTAAGCGATAAATATAGCATTGATTATCATAAAAAACATTTTGAATATTTAATAAAAGAGCTTCATAACTATACCAAAAAATGCATAATAAGTTTTGTTGATATTTACAAAAAGATAGAAAGCAAGATAAAAGATATAAATATAAAAAAAGATGATGAGCATATTTTTGAGTTATCTTCTTTTATTAGCGATATTGCTAAATATTATAATATAACTGTAGAAGCTTGTTGTGAGGATTTGCCTAATATTGGTAAAAGTAAATGCATTGATGAGAATCTCATATCAAAGATAGTAGGATATAATATAAAAGCAAAGAAAGACAAAAATCAAAGGCTTAATTGCGGTTGTGTTGAAAGTATTGACATAGGGGCTTACAACACTTGTTTATCTGATTGCATTTACTGCTATGCGAATAATAAAAATAACATCAAAAACTCTTCTGTGTTTTTGGAGCAGTATAAGCAATTAAGTGATTTGGATATTGTTACAGAGAGAAAGTGCTATTCTTTAAAAGAGTAATTTATAGTTTTAATGAATATATACTTAAACAACTATAGTTTGTTATAAAAGTTGTTTTTCTTCAACTTTTCCCGCCTTCGCTTTGCGGACTTCTTCAAAGTTGCAAAAAGTGCAAATATTTTTACTCTTATGTATTGATAATATTTATAAAATGTAGGGTAAAATCTAAATTTGGATACACACCTAAAGGTTGACTTAGTCAAGTATAGTTCTTTAAATAAAAAACTAGAAAAACACTTTTGATAAAATATATTTATTTTAGTATATATTTTAATATTTCATAATTTGTTGAAAATATATATAATTTAAAAGCATATGGAGGTAATTATGGATTTAGAAAAAAAACTTGCAATATATTATCAAGGCTCTGCTATAGAAGATGATATGGCAAAATGCGAAGCTACAAATGATTTCAGTAAAATAAGAAGGAATTCTTATGATTATTTCCATTATAAAGAGGAATTTTTGAAAGATTATTTTTCTATAGAAGATGAGAAATTAAAGAAAAGATATGAACATTTCATGAAGATACTTATTTATGAAAGAGATAAGGAAGGAGAAGGCGGAACTAGATATGTTATTTTTGATTATATAGTTAATAGAGATTTTGAAAAGTCACTCAGATATCTTGTTTATGGATATGAGAAAAAATATAAAGAGTATTCAAGAACTCTAAATGGTGAAGAATTAATATATTCAGTTTTTGAAGATTTTAATAAATACTTCAGTAAAGATTTTTATGAATACACAGATAAATATGTTGATATTATTAATAACAATGATAATAAAAAAATACTCTCTAAAATGGGAAGAGATGCTGTAATACCATTGATTGCAATATGTTCTGTGATAAAAAATAATAAAGAATGTGATAAAAAATATATTGATGCGGCTATAAAATCATTCGATGTTCTTCCTAATGTTTATGACACTCTAAATGTAATTGCTGCTCTTTTAGATAAAAATGAAGATATAAAAAATAAATTTATAGAAGTGCTTAATAAAAATGAAGAATATATCATTGACATGAATATTATACTTGGATATTATTTAAGAACATTAGATTATACAAATCCTTATAAAGCTAAAGAGAAATTCTTTAATGCAATAAATTATCCGAATGATTTTACATTTATAGCACAGCATTTTGAGAACTATTTTCATTATGAGTTTATTTATGGGGCAAGAGATTTATATTTGAATCATAAAGAAGATTTTTATAAAATTTATAATTTTGTAGGAAACAGTTTAAATAGTGATAGGTACAATATTAATAGAAATAATGATAGAAACAAAAGAATATTTTTAGTGCTTAGCGGTGTTTTATTAGAACATAATGATAAAAAAATAGATAATGATAATTTAAAAAAAGCTTCATCTGTATTACAAACAATAGTGAATCATTTTACAAAAGAGGATACTGACAGCTATAGGAAACTTCCTCTTTTTTCTACTACAGAAAATATTGAAGAGATATTTGATAAAGATAAAAATAAAAACTTTGATGAGCTTATTAAATATTATACAGATAAAAAAAATGCTTATGTGCTTTACAGCAGATGGGATACTGCTCCGGAAATAAGACTTAATTCAGAGCTTTGTTATATATATCCGTTGTTTAATTATGACAGTGATGAAACAAAAAAATATAAAAAGTTTGCTATTGATGTTTTGAAATATTTGCCTATTCATCTTGGAATAAGAAAATATATAGAAGTTCAAGCCTCTATAGGAAATAAAACTCTAAAAGAAGTTATTGATAGTTTATTAAACAACAAAGAATTAAATATTACATTAAAAGAAATTTTATTATCATATTATTTTGATTATGCGGGAGATGCTTCGGGATATTATTATAATGATGGAATATGTTTGCCTACGCTTTATCATGAGCTTAGATGTTTAGATGAAAATAATAATGTTGTGATAAACAGTGTTAAAGATGAATTATTTAAAAGCTATTTTGATGAAATGCTAAATATATTAAATGATGATAAGTTTATAAAAGATAATATAGCACCAAACAAAAACGCTGCATTAGATTTATTGAAGAGTATATATAATAAAATTAATGATTATAATATAGTTTACAAAGTTCTTGAAAGCACAAATAGGGCAGAGGTTAAAAGATATTGTTTAAAACTTATTTCCAATAATGAAGCTATTACAAGGGATTATGTTGAAAAGATGTCTAAAAAAGTAAAGTCTTCAGAGCTTAAAGGGGCTTTAAAAAATATTATTAAGAATTGGAATCTTAAAAAATACGGCGACTATTTTAAAAGTATTGATGAGGCTTTGGAGTTTATTGACACTTACTACAATACAAACTATGAAAAAAATATAAAGTTCTTAGACGATGTTCATTTGACAAAAGTTTTATACAATAATGGAAAATTAGCTGATGAGAGAATATTTAAATATATTATTATGGAATATATGAATTTAGTAGATCCCGCAAGATTAAAGGACTGCGACATGCTTGCTGAAATTCTTGATACTGCTCCATTTACTAATGCTTTGGAAATGTTATATATTCATTGGAGAGATTCTAACTATGAAGCAACAAAGAAAAATATTTTAATACCTTATTTGATATATTCTGATGATTTGAAAATAGATAAAGTTTATCCGCTTATAAAAGAGTTTGCAAAAGGCTCACGTACTGTTATGGCAGGATTTATTATAAAGTGTATGGCATTAAACGGAAAAAACTATGCCTTAATATTGGTAGACGGACTTACAAGAAAAGCTCCTACTGCAAAGATAAAAGAAGTTGCAATAGAGACAATGGAGAATGCTGCTTATATGCTTGATATGACCGCCGATGAGCTTTCAGATAGAATAATACCTAATTTTGGATTTAGTCAAAAGGGTGAAAAAGTGCTAAACTACGGCGGAGAAGCTAAAAGGACATTCACATTATCAATAAACAATGATCTTGGGCTTACAATTACAGATAATGAGAAAGAAAAAATAATAAAATCGCTCCCTGCCACAAACAGCAAAGACGATAAAGCAGAAGCAGACAGTGCCAAAAAAGAATATACTACCCTCAAAAAAGAAATAAAGACTTTGATACAGAATCAGAAAATAAGGCTTCAAAAAGTTTTATTAAACGGCAGAAAATGGACTTACAACAATTTTAAAACTGTATTTGTTGAAAACCCAATAATGAACATATTTGCTTTGAAACTTATTTGGGGTGTTTATGATGAGAATAATAATTTAATACAAAGTTTTAGATATATGGAAGACGGCACATTTAATACAGTCGATGAAGAAGAATACACTCTAAAAGAAGATAGCTTAATAACTTTAGTTCACCCTTTAGAATTGGATTCTAATACTATAGAGAAATGGAAAACTCAATTATCTGATTATGAGATAGTTCAGCCGATAGAGCAGCTTAATTTAAAATATGAAGAGATTACAGAAAAAGACATTGCCGAAGATAGAATTAATTCTCTTAATTCAAAAACAATAAAAGCAGGAGTGTTAATGTCATTAGCAAGCAAATACGATATGGCAAGAGGTGAGACTATGGACGGAGGAAGTTTCTCTGAGCACATATTAAAAGACACTTACCTTAACATATCTGTTCATATTTCATTTGACTATATGTATTTTGGAATGGACACTAATGAAGATGTTGGTTTTGGAGACATTGAGTTTTATGAGATTGATGACGGCATTGAGACTTTGATTAATCCTCTAAAAGTTAATAAAAGGTTTGCTTCATCAATTTACAGCATAGTGAAAAGCATTTTTGGAGAGTAAATTTATTTAATACGCACGGTAATTAGGTAAAAGAATATAGAGTAGTTAATAATTTATTTTATAGTTATTAACTACTTTTTTATTTTCTATTTTAAAAAAAATTTATTCATATTTACTTTAAATTTTTATTATGCTAGCCTTTTTAAAGTTAATTTTTTGGAGGCAGTATGTATCATTCAAGATTTAAAGGAAGTCATTATGAGGCTGGCTTCAAATATGGAAATATACTTTCTAAAAATAATATAAACCCTTTAAGTAAAATAAAGATATCAAAAGAGCGTAAGGATTTTTCTGACAAATGTATGCCAATATATAAAGAATTTTTTCCTGAAATAATAGAAGAAATAAAAGGAATAGCTGATGGATTAAGCTGCAATAATATAAAAATAAATTATAAAGATATAGCAGATTTTTTATTTACAATATATGCTTTTACATTTGAAAATAAATGTTCTTCTTTTGCTTTTAAAACTGATGATGATATTATTTTAGCAAAAAACAGTGATTTTATAAAAAGCATAAAAAAATATTGTGATAGCGTATATTATAAATTAATTGACTCCTATTCATTTATAGCAAACACAACAGCATTTATTGAAATGGAAGATGGTATTAATGAAAATGGTCTTGCCTGTGCTTTGACTTTTGTATATCCTGTAAAAATAAATTATGGTTTTAATGCTGGCATGCTTGTGAGATATATATTAGAAAAATGCAATGATGTAAATGAAGCTTTATCTTTTTTAGAAGAAGTGCCTATATCATCATCACAAAACATTATTATAGCAGATAGAAATTATAATATAGCATTAGTTGAATGTAACTGTGATAAAAAGCATATAATAAAAAATGATTATGTATTTACTTCCAATCATTTTGTAAGTGAATGTATGAGAGTTTATCAAACAGATTTGGAAGATGATGTGCATTCTCATGAAAGATATAATACATTAGAAAATGCTTTTAAAAACTATAAATATAATTTAGATTTTTCAAAAGAATTATTATCCGGCAAATATGGTTTTATGTGTCAGTATGAGAAGAAAGATGATATTGATACAATTTGGTCAAGTATATATTCTATAAAGGATAAAAAGATATATAGAGCGGAAGGCAATCCTTCAAGAAATAGTTTTAAAGAGGATAAAAGATTGAACTTTTCTTATTAAAATAATTTAAGTATTAATTAAAAAATAATTTAAAAATTCTTTTTACGCACGGTTAATGAAATTTTATATATAATTGAATTTAAATTATTAATTTATTTTAGGGTTAAAAACTTATTTTGCGTGCGGTGAATAGATTATAAATTTAAACAATGCTAGGGTGGGGCTTTTGAATTCTGTTTAAGCAAATAAAAAAAATAAAAGTTAAAATTATAAATAAAAACAATCAAAAATAATGGGCGGGGAATGTAATAAAAGTTTTAAAATTTAATTACACTTGCCCGCCCTTTAGGCTTTTTGTCTTTTCTTTTGTTTATGTGTTATTTTTCTTTTTTGTTTTCGCTTTAGTTTTAGCTACCCGCCCAAGATTTTTTTATTTTTTTAGTTTACATAACGCACGGTAAGCTAATCAAAGTTTATAAATCAATCAATAATGCAGTTTTTATCATATTTCAAAATCTTTTCACCGTGCGGGAAATGAAGCATTATTTAAAATAAAAATTTAATTACACTTTCCCGCCATTTAGGTTTTTTGCCTTTTCTTTTATTTATGTGTTGATTTTACTTTTTTGTTTACACTGTTATTTTAGCTGCCCGCCCAAGTTTTTTTAAATTTGTGGCTTGTATAACGCACGCTAAACTAAGCAAGGTTTGTAAATCGATTAATAATGCAGTTTTTATTATATTTCAAAATCTTTTCACCGTGCGGAAAATGAAGCATTATTTAAAATAAAAATTTAATTAACTTTCCCCGCCCTTTAGGCTTTCTGCTTTTTCTTTTGTTTATGTGTTGTTTTTCCTTTTTGTTTACACTGTTGTTTTAGCTTCCCGCCCAAGTTTTTTAAATTTGTAGTTTGCACAACGCACGGTAAGCTAAACAATGTTTTTAAATAAATTAATAATGCAGTTTTATTATATTTTATAACCTCTACTACGTGCGTGCGGTGTTTTAAACATAATAAAATTTTACTTCTATTATAATAAATATTATTTAGCATTTTTATTAATTATTGACTTTAATATTATGTTTGTTATAATATTCTAATTAAGTCTTTGAAGGAGAAAATATATTATGAGTTTAAATATAGAAGATAAAGGTAAAGCAAAAGTTGTAAAATTAGAAGGTAAATTAGATGTTAATTTATCTGTATCTATAGAAAGCGAATTAGATGCTCTTATAGAGTCTGGAAGTATTAATTTGATTTTAGAAATATCTAAAGTTGAATATTTAAGCTCAAGCGGAATTAGAGTATTCATTAATATGATGAGAAAGATAAAAGATAAAAACGGAAGACTTGTTTTAGCTTCAGTGCCTGATGTAATAAAGAAAATATTAAAAACTGTAGATTTAGAAGATTTATTTGAAGTTTTTGACAGCGTTGATGATGCTTTAGCTACATTCTAAAATATTTTGAATGTTTTGTTTGTAAAGTAGTAATTATTATTACTTATATAAAAGGTTTATGAAATTAAAGCTATTATTATTACCATTATTTATTTTATTATCCTGTGCATCCAGTCAAAAGAGTGCAGATTCTATTTTTAATAGCAGACCTTTCTTAAGAGAGTATAAAAGATACTCTCTAACTTCCGGAGAGGGTAACCCTGTTTTAGATTCTGTTATAGACAGAGAAGGAACTTGGGTATACTATTCCAGAGAAAATGCAGGAAATACCGATATATTTGCTGTAGATTCTTATACGCTTGAAACTTTTAGACTCACAAGAAGCCCAGGAGTAGATTCTTCTGTTTCTGTGGATAGTAAATCAAAATATTTGGTATTCTCTTCTACTAGAGATGATGCTTTTTCTGATATTTACTTATACAAGCTAGTTAATCTTGGTATTAGAACTTCAAAAAATAATTTAGAAAATCTAGAGCAAAGTGTAGTAAGAATAACAGATTATAAAGGCTATGATACAGACCCAGAAATCTCTCATAATGCCGATATGATAGCTTTTGTTTCAGACAGAGAAGATAATATTAAAAAACTCTTCACAGTTAAGCCAAATGGTAAGGAAATAATTAAAAGAGCAGATATAGAAGCCTCTTCTCCTACATTCTCTTTTAATGATAGACATATTGCTTTTATTACTTCTAAAATAGGAGAGCCTTATTCTCAATTAGCAGTAGTAGACTTGCAAGCTAACTCCTACATCACAAATGATATTCAAACCAATTTGATGATTTTAACTGATACTAAAACCTTTAAGTTTAATCCGTCATTCTACAACAACGACACTATAATTTATTTTGAAATAGCAAATGATACTGATAAAGACGGCAATTTAACATATAATGATAAAAGAAGATTAATGTCTTATTCTTTGTCTACAGGACAATATTATGTATTAGAAGAAAATACAAGTTTAAGCACATTTAATGTAGCATATGAATCTGCTTTGGTAGGAAGCTATGTATTAAGCACTTCAGGCACTAGTATAGTAACTATGGGCTCTACTAAAGAATATTTCATTAAAGATGCTAATGCCAATGATATGTATAATACCTTTGTTGCTTTGCCTTACAATAGAAAAGTTGAAGTAATAGAGAAGTTTTCAGAGTATTTCCCTTCAGATGAAGATAGGGGTAATGTATCAAAGGCTTATTTTGATGTAATGTATCAGGCCTATACTAATAAAAACATAGATATTTACAATACTTCAAAAAATGTTCTAACAACAGAATATACTAACACTTTTTACGGATTTTTGGCTTTAAAGATAGATGAAAATTTTGACACTAATGATAATTGGCTTAATGCTTCATATTATACCACAAATGAATCAATTATCACAAGCAATGAAAATATAGTAAATGCTTTATCTTGGGCAGGATACATATCTGCTAATGAAAAATATAATAAAAATAACACAAATGCTTCAACATTAGAAATTTTAAATAGTATAATAGACTATGACAGCAGCAAAGATTTATATGTATTAATATCAAAATTATATTCTCATTCGCTTGAAGATAATAATTATAAATACCCAAAAGATGAGGAATTGTATAATAAACCTTACAGAAGAAAAGATTTAATATTTGCAGACAGACTTGAAATAGCAAAAGATTTTATAAAAGATTCAAAGATTCCTTATCAAACTATAATAGATAACTCTCACCCATATGCACCATTATCTGTAGCAAGCAGACTTATATATTTAGACGGACTTATACTTGCTAAAAATTATGATGAAGCTACTAACTTGTTTCAGCCATATATGGAATCAAGAAACGACACAATGCTTGCTTTGGGATATTATGCCAATGCTAAAATATTATTAGATAAAAAAGATGCTTCAGCCTATCAATTGTTAGTTAATGCTGTAAAAACAGGCGGTAAAGACTTTGAGCCTACATCTGAAGCTAAAGAATCTAAAATGATACTTGCCAACTATTATAGAACTTTAGCAGACAATGCATATAATGAAAGTAGATACAATATTGCCTATGACAATTATCAAGAGGTTTTAGTTTATAATCCTAATGATGCCAATGCTTCTTCAAGAATTATTGAAAGCGGACTTAGGGCATACAGCACTATAGAATCACTTGAACAGACCATAGCAGAGAGGGAGAGAACTCTTTTATCTACAAGATATTCAGAGCATGCAGCACATGCAGAGCTTGCTAATGCTTATTATTATTTGGCTAATAGATATTACGGCATAGCTATGTCTAAACAATATGACAGCGAAAGGTATGTGCTTAGCGAGAAAAAAAGAGAAGACGGATTTTATTTGTATTTGAATAAGTCTTTTAATACTATAGTAGATAAAGCAGTCTCTTATATGGATTTTGCTATATTCCTTTATCCTGATGAAGAGAATTATTATATAAAAAAGGCTGAAATGCTTACATTTGCAGAAGCTCTAAAGATGCAGGTTCTTCAAAGCGATAAAACATATAAGAGCATAATGGAATTAGTGCCAAGCTATAAAGACAATAATGTAAATAATGATAAATATATAGGATACAATCAATTAACTCTTCAAACACCAAATTTAGAAAGCGAAATAATAGACTCTCTTATAATGGCTAAAAGCAAGATAAAAACTAAGCCTAATGTTGTATCTATAATGCTTGCAAACTCTTACTTAATAAACGGCAGATACTCTGATGCGGCTAATGAATATAAAGAAGCTGAAGTTTTATTAAACAGTGTAGGAAGCGATAAGAGTAAGGCTTGGTATCATTTCTTTTACGGATATTCTTTGTGGATGAACAATGATATTAATGGAGCTTATAGAGAATATAATAAAGCCAGAGAGATTTTTGAAAGACTTGGAGACAGTGAAGCAGTATACAAAATAGTAGGCTATACTTCAGTTGCAGCTATTGAACAAAAAGACTACACTAAAGCTATTGAATCATTATTAGAAAGAAACACCATAATTACAAACAATGTAGAGCAAAATGAACTTAATGAACTTCTTATTGCTGCTTGCTACTTAAAACTTGAAGATTATAACAATGCATTAAAATACTGTGATAATGTGAAGGCTAAAATAGACAGTTTGGATTCTTCTTCATATAATCCAAATTATGTAAGTATTACTTTATATGGTGCTAATATCAATGTTGTAAACTTAGGGTTAGCTTCTTTTGGAGGATATATACCGGGTGAGCCTCTTAATGTTGATAAACAGCAGATGCTTTATTCTATATATCAAGAGCTTTATGAGAAGATGGGAAGATATTCAGAGTCAAGAGATGCTTTATCTTCTTATAGAAATTATATTATTAAAGATAAGCCTAAAAAATCAATACAGCCTTTAATGCTTGCTACCTACTACAACAATGAAGGTTATTTATATTATAGGCAGGGCTCTGTTTCTAATTCTATTATGTCTTTTAGAAAGTCTATAGAAGAATACAGAAAAACTATAAACTCTAATGCCCTTAATAATAATCCTAGTTTAATATATGAAAATGCTCAAAATGATGCTAAAAACTATTTGAGCTTATCATCGCTTTATTTAAGATATTTATCTCAAAATGATTTAACTGCTATAAGAAGAGAGTTTTTTATGGAGCTCTTTAATACTACAAAAACTCTTCAGGTGCTTTCTACAAATAACAGCGTAAGCTCTAAAGACAGATTATTATTATATTCACATATAGCAGCTTTTCAATATATAATGGCTTTAAAGCTTACTTCTGAAGCTAATGATTTAATGCTTAACAGAAAGAAAAATAATGACGGCTCTTTGGATATGAGCATGCATGATGTTAATGTTCAAAGACTTTATATGCTAAAAAATGCTATAGATAGATATAAATATATTCTCTCATCAAACTCAAACTTCCCTGTGGACTTAAAGACTGAAATTATTATTCGATACAATTTAGCTAAGGCTTATGAACTTGCGGGAAATATTGAAGAGGCTGCGAGGGAATATATATCTGCTTTTTCTAAGGCGAAGGTTAATGCTTTTGCAGTTGAGGAGATTGCTATACTTACTACTTTAATAGATTTTAGTGAGAAGTATAGAGATATTTATCCTGACAGTCTTGATGAGCCTGTAATGTATGTGTTTAGAATATTACAGAGATTAAGAGAAAGTGTGTTTATGATTACTTTTGTAGAAGAAAATAATCTTATACTGCAAGAGGCTAGGTATAAAGTAATAGAGTTTTTGGAAGGCAATTATCCTGATGCGAGCATTAATATACTTGCTATGTTTGATGCAATAGATATGCGTAGGAAGTTTTTAGATAAAAGACTCTATACACTCGGAGAGAATAATTATTATCTTAGAGATTATTATAAACTATATGAAAAAGCACTATACTCATATCAAAAATATTTGTCTGCAGTAACAGCTAATTATGACAAAAAGCTTGAAGAATCATCTCTAAAAGAAATTACAGAATATGAAAAAGAGGCTATTAAAACTTTTGAAAATACGCCTATAAAAAATATAGTAATTTGCGATGTGAAGGCTACTGATATAGATAAATCAATGCGTAGTGATGAAACTCTAATATGGGATACTTATTTGGGTTATAGATTTGTGAGGGAGAACAAAAAGACTTATTTCTATTATCAAACTAATGATTTAATAAAAACAAAAGATTATGTTACTCATATTGGTGAGAGTCCTATTGTTATGAGTAATAATAATGCCTTTGTACGCGAGCTTTATGATTCTACTGAGTATATGCTTCCTCCAAAGGTTGCTTATGTTGATAACAGATTAATTTCTTTTTATAAGGTTGATAGAAACGACAGAAAAAATATAGATATGACTGCCTCTTCTGCAAGCAACACTCTTCTTACAAATAATGTAAACTATGCAGATAATGCAAATGATTATAGAGAAAATGATTATATAAAAAATGATGTAAGAGTGATGCAGGTTAATTATGTAGATAATGAAGCTGACACTAATATATATACCAATAATATAATTACAAACAATGCAGCTACTAATACTCTTCAAGCTACTAATAGAGTAAGAAAGTTTAGGTTTGTGCCTTTTAATGATTTATTAACTAATGCCTATGTGCCTTTGGTTGTAGATATCACAGATGCTAAGGCTTCTGATATATCAAACTTAATGAAAAAGAATTTCTATATCCTTTATGCAGACAAGAAAACTTTTGATGAAAATAAAGAAGTATTAAAAGAAGTTAATAATATAGCATTAGTAGTAGGTAATTCTAATACATATTCAAGAATAATGTTTTATACTAATTATTTCCAAAGTCTTGTAAGCAATTCTTTGGAAGAGAGCATGAAAGGCTATGACAATAATTTGTTTACAGTATACGGAAAGCCAGATAATAGCATGACAACTCTTTCAAATGAAACTTATAATTTCAAAAGCCGTCTGCTTGCATCATACAAAAAAACGCCTTCTGTTAGCATGATTTCTAATATTATAAGCTATTCACAATCTCCTAATGAGGTTATGGACAATTATGCTTATTTTATAGAATATAGATATAATGCAAAAGACACCAACACTGCATACAATCTCTCTGAAGACGGATATAAATATTTTGCTTCCTCCTACAGTAATATAAGCGATTCTAATGCATACTACTTTATGAAGGCAATGCTTCCTGTTTATAGAAGACTTGGAGATGAAGGGGCTGTTAAGGGTGCTAGAAGAGCTTTGCATTTTATGTATCTATACACAAATGAAAATTATCATTTAATAGATGAATACTTTACTCCTCGCACATTATCAAGATTCTTAAAATCAGGCGAAACTGTAGAAAATAATGTAAGATACGTAAATTATATAGCACAGAGAACTACAGGCACAAATAAAAATAAAATATTAGAAATAGCAGTGCTTTATGATTTGATATATGCTAAAACTCCTTTAGATAAAGTAACAAACTTACTCACTCTAATGACAAATACAAATCAAATACTCACAGTTGCAAATACAATATTAGATAATAAAACTACAAATGAAGCTAATATATTCTTAACTATGGATTATATTTACGGCAATCAGTATATATTTGAAGCTAATACTATTTCATCATTTGCTAATTTGTTCTATTCGCTTTATAAGGATAAGCCAAGTTATATATATGGGCTCTTAAACAAAATAAGAGTGCCTGAGAGCGATTTTAGAAAGAATATTTATAATGCATATAACATATTTAGTAATGAAAACACTAATACTATGTTTATATTCTATTCTTATGAAGATGATAAATATACTTCTTATAGTTATGTTGTGGGTGATAATGAAGTGAAAAAATCTTCTCTTGTATCTATTGACAAATTAAGAGATAGTTTAACTGCATTTACAAATGCTCCTAATGCTAATGAAAGAATGAAAGCATTAAAATCTATAGAGTCTCAAATGCTTCCTTCAGATGTATCCAAAAATGCATCAAGGGTGAATACTGTTTATATTACAGGCTCTTATCCTAATTTATTTACTATACCTTTTGCTTATTTTAATGACTTTAAGAATGCTGATGTTATAAAGATAAGAGAGTTAAAGTACGTGCCTATGGACGTTATTAATGTAGGTAAGGCTAATATTAAATTAAATACTCAAACTAATTTTTACACATCATTAGAGAGTTTGGCTGTTGGTTATGCTGATGGAAAAAGAAAAGTGCCTCTCACTCACTATATAGGAATAGACACCAACTACAATAAGCCTTACAATAAAGAAGATATATTCCTCTCTCCTGCTAGAAATGCTGATATATTTAAGTATTTAAGCGACAGAAGCAACAATAAATTAATGTTTACATACAGCACAGATTTATCAGGCGATTATTATACAGCTATGAAGTATTTATATATGAACTTTGATAATGGCGTTATAGATTCTTACAGATATATTAAAAACAATGCTGTAAACCCTAATATAATAAATGCTTCAGATATGAATACTTTATTTAAAGGAAGCTATACTTTATTTGACTATATACTTCCAGGAATACCAAAATAAAAAGCATATTTTTAAGATAAAAACATAATTACACTTGCAAAAAATTATATTTGTTCTATACTTAACTATATATAAATATCATAAAAAGTAATATTATAATTAATAATATATATATAGGAGTATCAATGGACTTATTAGCACATATTTTAGCAACAGAAAATGATGAGAAGTTTATTAAAAGCTTACTTTCAGAACTTTTTACCAAAGATGAGCAGGATATGATTCAGCAAAGGCTAAGGATAGTCACCTTGCTCAGGAGGAAAATGCCTCAATATGAAATAGCAAAAAGTCTGAATGCTAGTCTCTGTTCCATTACAAGAGGGGCAAGAGAATTAAAAAAACAAGATAGTGCTTTGGCAGTTATAGTTGATAAATACCTAATGAATAATAAAGAGTTTCAAGAATCCTTAAACAAATCATAAAAATAATAAACTAATCTCATCTGCATAATTAAAATAATTTTCTTTTATAGATAAATATTCATCTGTTATAAGAAAATAATTTTTGTTGTTTTTTATAATTGATGAATATTTGTCTTTAAAGTCTTCTTTAAACATTTTATTATAATTATTTATATTTATGCCTTTTACTGTTCTTAGAGAGAGAAATATAAACTCTTTTTTTTGTGTTTCTCTGTCTATATATTCTATTTCTTTAATAGGTTTTTTATTTTGTTTAATGTGTTCAATATATGTTTTTACATTTTTTATATTTTCGTATCTTTCTCTGTTGTAGTATCCTACAGCAGAAGCTCCTAAGCCTAAATAATTTTTTAGTTTCCAGTAGTTTGAGTTATGTATTGACTCATAATTATTAATAGAGTAGTTTGATATTTCGTATCTTATAAAGCCCAAATCTTTTAATGTGTTTGAAGATATTTCATAATATTCTACACTTTCATCTTCTTTAGGCAGATAATCTCTCCATTTCTCTTCAAGTGATTTTGTTAGCTCCAAATAGTAAAGAGATATATGTTTTGTTTTGGGGAGTAATTCTAATGCTTTTAGAATGTCTTTTTTTGTTTGAAGCTTATCATTTAGAGGGAGTCCTGATATAAAGTCAAGGGATATATTTTCTATAGTAGATGCGTTTAACAGTTTTAGTGCATTTACTATCTCGCCTAATTCTGTGTGCCTGTTAATTATAGACAAAGATTTTTCATTGAATGTTTGAAGACCTAGAGATATTCTTATATTGTCTATACTTTCTAAAAAATTAATATATTCACTGTTTATATCATTAATGTTTGATTCTATTGTTATTTCTTTTATTAGTTTTATGTCTTGATGATTTTTAAGAATATTTAATATGTTGTTTAGCAAATATTTAAGTAAATCAGCGTTTAATACCGAAGGCGTGCCTCCGCCGAAGTATATTGTATTTATTTCTTGATTATAATCTTTTATTCTTAATTTTAATTCTGATATAAGTGCTTCTGTATAATTTTTATATATCTCTGTTTTATTCATATTAACAACAGAATAAAAATTACAGTAGCTGCATTTATATGTGCAAAAAGGTATATGTACGTATAGTCCTGACATTAGTTTAGGAAATCTTTAAGAGAGCTATATCTTTTGGAATGCATTTTTTTAAGAGCCTTTTTTTCTATCTGCCTTATACGCTCTTTTGTAAATGAATACTTATCTCCAACTTCTTTTAATGTTTTTTTCTCTTGGTCAAGACCGTATCTTGCATTTATTATTTCTTTTTCTATATCAGAAAGCTCTTCCATAGCGATTTTTAATTCTTCAGTAAGCTCTTTATCAGATAATATATCTTCTACAGTTTTGCTGTTTTTATCTTCAACTACATCAGCCAATCTATCTTTAACACCGTCCATATTAAAATCTTTTTCAAGCGACACATATTCATTATTCATAGACATAATATTTCTAATTTCTCTAGGCTCTTTTTTTAATATAGCCGCCAAATCCTCAACATCAGGCATATGACCAGTTTTGTAGTAGCATTGATGAACAGCCCTCTCCAAATCCACCAAATCCATAGCCTTATTCAAAGGAAGCCTTATTAGTCTTGATTTTTCATTTATAGCTCTTAATATGCTCTGCCTTATCCAATAAACAGCATAAGAAATAAAATGATATCCCTTGTCTGGGTCAAATCTGTCTGTAGCTATTATAAGACCTAAATTGCCTTCGCCTATCAAATCCTCTAAAAGTAAACCGCTGTTTTTATACTGCTTGGCAATGCTTATTACAAACCTTAAATTGCTTCTTATAAGTTTAGCCCTAGCTTGAGAATCGCCTTTTTTTAATCTTTGAGTTAATTCTATTTCCTCTTCTCTAGTAAGAAGTTTCTCTCTCTTGGCATCTGCAAAATATAAGGATATATTATTATTTTCTTCTATATTACTCTTTGTTCTACTATTTGGCATTAATTTTATGCTGTCCTTTATAAATATCTATTAGCAAGGTCATGTACTACAGAATGGTTAAAGGAATGTGAAGATTTATTAGCCACAACCCTTCCTATTATAGGTCTTCCTAATATATACAAGTCTCCTATTATATCTAAAATCTTATGTCTTACAAACTCATTATCGAAATGAAGTTTAGTATTAATAACCTTTCCGTCGCAAAGCAGTATATGGCTTCCTATCATACCGCTTCCAGCCATACCCATCTTCTGAGCATAATCAATATTGTCTATAGTGTTAAAAGACCTAGCCCTTCCTACTTCCTCAGTAAACTGCTCGAAATTGTCAAACTTGTATGTATATTCCTGAACCCCAATAGTGCCGGCAAAATCTATACGCAAGCTCACCTCAAGACCATTATATGGAGAAAGTATTATATAAGTTTCATTATCATTAACATTGCCATAAGTAAGAGTTTCATCTATCACTATAGGCTCTATATAATCATCTTGCTCAACAAAACCAGCCTCTCTCAAAGCATCGCAAAATACCAAAGCAGAACCATCAACATTAGGAACTTCTCCGTCGCATTTTACTATTAAATTTGTTATTCCCATCATATGAAGTGCCGCTAAGAAATGCTCAGTTGTTTTTATATATCTGTTTCCTGCCACCAATGCAGTAGAGTTTACCGCTCCTGATTTATCTTTTGAAAGTATATTTGTGTGGTCTAGTTTTATTTGAGTATTTGTATTGATATCAACAAAAACTATGCCTGTATTTACTTCAGCAGGTACTAAAGTAAGAGCTGTTTTTCTTCCTTCCATTAGAGCAAAACCGCTTACTACTATACTTTTAGCAATAGTTCTTTGTTTTACTTTGTATTTATTATTAGTTTTATGATGATGTGTATTGTTGTTGTTTGATGTATTATTTTCTATGCTGTTTTCATTCTTTTTAAATATTTCATCGCAAGAAGATAATAATTTACTTACACTAATAGGCTTTTCCAAAAAGTCATAAGCCCCCATTTTAGTAGCCCTTACAGCAGTTTCAACCCCCGCATGTCCGCTCATCATTATCACAGCAGTATCAGGATATTTCTCTTTTATGTTTGATAATATATCCAAACCATCAACATTAGGAAGCCATACATCTAAAAATACTAAATCTACTTTTTTACTCTCAAATGTTTTTAAAGCTTCTTCGTAGTTTTTAGCAATATCAACATCATATCCTTCATCTTCTAATACATTCTTACAAGCATTTAAAATATCTTCTTCATCATCTATTATTAATATATTGTTTTTTATCATAATTCAATTTTCCTACTCCAAATATAATATTATATTAACCATATAAAATCAATATACTATATGTATAAATTATCGGAATTATGTTAATATAATTATTCATCTTTTTAATACAGCAGCTATTATGTAAAATATAATCCTATCTGTATGCTTATTAATAGGGTCAAGATTTAATATATCTTTTATTTTTTTTATTCTATAGAGAATAGTGTTTCTATGCATATTTAGTTCTTCACAAGTTTTATTTATATTCATATCATATTTACTCATTGTTATAATAGTTTCTTTAAATGAGGAGTTCTTTTTAATTAGTGCTAATTTATTTTTTAATATGATGTTTGAATTGATATATCCTTCATTTAATATAATATATTCCAAGATATAATCATCTATAAAATACAGTCCATCATAATTATTTATATATTCGCAGAGGAAATTTGCCTGCTCATAACTATTATGTATATCTTCTAATTTATTAACTATACACCCGCACATAACAGCAAAATTAATATTTATCTCTTTTTTCAAATTATCAAAGAAAAGACTTAATATTTTATTTTTATCTGATGTTTTATTTTTTGTATCATTAAAACTTTTTATTATAAGAAAGAGTCCGTTTCCTATATATGTTATAATATCTTGTTTATAATAATAATTAATATTTTGTATTTTATTTGTCATATAATATATTATTTTTTTATAATTATTTGTTTTTTCTATTTTTATTATGCAAACACATCTGTCAATATTAAAGTTATAATTATTATTTTCTGCCCAAATATTAATAGAAGACATATGATGAATAACTTCTTTAGATATTATTTTATATACATAATTATTTAAAGCTCTTTGTTTAGATATTTTTTTATCTAAGTCTATTTCATTTTCTATGAGTATTTCTGTAATCATTTTTACAATATTTGCTATAAGCTTTATTTCATTAGGGTTTCCAGTAACTCCTACTACTCCAATGACTTCATTATTAAAAATTAAAGGCATATTGATACCTGGTTTAGCACTTTCTTTATCGCTGTCTATAGAATCAAAGTATTCCATAGTTTTAGCATTTTTTATCACATCTAAAGCCCCAGAATGTATTTTGCCTATTCTTTTTTTATCGCCGCTAGCTATAATCTCAGCATATTCATTCATAATATTAATATTTACTTTGTAGTCAATATTATCCATAATCTTTTCTACTAATTTCTGAGCTGTATTATTATCAATAGACATAACTCTCTACCTCATATTGCTAATTAAAAAAAATAATATTTATTATAATAAAAAAATTAAATTAATGATATGTATGTAAATATTTTTAAGCATATATAAAGAAAACATTTCCAACCTAAAATATTGTTTTTTAAGTTAGAAATGTTTTTATAATTTAATTTATTTTAATAACTATTAGAAGAACAAAGAAAGTAAAAATACATTTATCATACCGAATATGCCAATTACCAAAGTCATTAGAGTTTGAGTTTTATAACCATCTTGAGCTTTAATATCACTGAAGTTAGTAACAACCCAATAATAACTATCATTAGCATGAGATACAGTCATAGCACCAGCACCTATTGCCATTACAGTTAATGAAGCTAACACAGGAGTATCTAATCCTAAAGCTCCCATTAATGGTGCTAATATTCCTGCAGTAGTAGTTAAAGCTACAGTTGAAGAGCCTTGAGCAGTTTTTAATATAGCTGACAATATGAAAGGGAAGAATATTCCAATGCTTTCAAATATAGTAGCATTTTCTGTGATAAAAGCTACCAAGCTTGAAGAAGATATTACTTTACCTAATACACCGCCTGCAGCAGTAACAAACAATATAGGTCCTACTATTTTTAGAGTATCATTAGTCATATCATAAAAACTTTGCATCTCTTTAGTATGTTTTTTTTGATTAAAATATGTGATAACAGAAAATATTACACCAACTGCCAAAGCTATTATAGGAGTACCCAAGAAATTTACTAATATAGAAATGTTTCCCTCTATTTTTGCCATATTAAATATAGAAGCCAAAGCCATTAATAATATAGGCACTATTATAGGAGATACAGCCAAAAAGCCATTAGGTAATTTACCATAACTTGCCACCAATTCTTCATAAGTTTGTACAGTTTCATCAGTATTATTTAATTCGCTTGAAGATTTTACTTTAGTTCCTATATATTTAGCAAAGAAATAACCAGCTATAAGAGGAAGTATAGAACAAGCCACCCCCATACCTATTACTATAAGCAAATGATTTCCAACATTAAGAGAATTAGCAGCAGCTATTGGTCCTGGTGTTGGCGGTATAAATACATGCGAAATATATAAACCTGCAGACAAAGCCATACTCATAGCAACAGTAGAAGTCATAGTTCTTTTTATTAAAGCTTTTTTTATTGGGTTTAGAATAACAAATCCTGAATCACAAAATACAGGTATAGATACTATCCAACCCATAATAAGCATAGCAAGTTCAGGGTTTTTCTTTCCTACAACTTTAATAACCATATCAGAAAGCTTCAAAGCACCTCCTGTTTTTTCTAATACAGTACCAATTAAAGCACCTAATATTATTACTATACCTATGCTTGTGAAAGTTCCGCTAAATCCTGCACCTATAATAGACGGTATGTCTTTTAATGATATATCAGCTATAAAAGCAAAAATAACAGATATTCCCATTATAGATAGGAAAGGGTGTATTTTTAATTTTGATATAGCAAATATCATAACAGCAATACATATAACAAAAACAATTATTAATAATCCCCCAGACATATTAATATCCTCCTAATCATTTATTATTATTAGTATAATAAAAAAACTTTCAGTTTGCTTTGTATAATGAACACAAAAAATTATATATTTTTTGTATTTCTTATACAAAGAAAATATAAATTAAATGACTATATTAGTATATATAATTTTTTAAGGATTAAAGCTTGTGTATAAGATAGTAATAATACCAGATTCATTTAAGGGCAGTGCGAGCAGTTTAGAGGTTGCTGAATGTATAGAGAGAGGGGTATTAAAGGCAGTTAAAGATGCTGTTATTAAAAAGATTCCTATAGCAGACGGCGGTGAGGGTACGGTTGAGAGTGTGATTTATGCTGCGGGCGGAGAGTTTATAAAAGTTGATGTAAAAAACCCTTTAGGAAAAACTGTAAGTGCTAAGTATGGATTAATTAACAATAGTCAGGCGGTTATAGAGATGGCTGAGGCTTCGGGTATTACTTTGGTTGATGAGAAAGAGAGAAACCCATTAAAATCTTCTACTTATGGAACGGGAGAGCTTATAAGAGATGCTATTAATAGGGGAGTAAAAGAGATACTTATTGGAATTGGGGGCAGTGCTACTAATGATTGCGGTATTGGTATGGCTAATGCTTTGGGGTATAGGTTTTTAGATGAGAAAGGAGAAGAACTTGAAAGCATTGCTGAGAATATGATAAGAGTAAAAAGCATAGATGACAGTAATGTTGATAAAAGACTTTTTGATATAAAAATAAATGTAGCTTCTGATGTTAAGAATGTGCTTTATGGCGATGATGGAGCTACTGCTATATACGGCAAACAGAAGGGAGTTACTAAAGAGAGTTTTGATGTGCTTGACAATGGGCTTAAAAATATTGCAGGCTTAATAAAAGAAAAATACAAAAAAGAGATTGACTTTATAGAGGGTGCTGGTGCTGCCGGAGGTTTAGGAGGAGGTCTTATTGGTTTTTGTAATGCTGAGATAAAAAGCGGAATTGATGCTATGCTTGATATAATTAATTTTGAGAGAGAGCTAGAGGGTGCTTCTTTGGTTATTACAGGGGAAGGAGCTATTGACGGACAGACCAAAAAAGGAAAGGTGCCGGTTGGTGTTGCAAGGAGGGTTAAAAAATTAAATAAAGATATTTCTGTTATTGCTATAGTGGGAGATATAAGAGAGGGTGCTGAGGCGGTTTATGAGATGGGTATAGATTCCATTATGCCTGCTTTAAAGAGGGCTATGCCGCTTGAGGAGGCTATTGCTAATTCTAAATATTTGATAGAAGATGCTTCCGAGAGGGCATTGAGGTTTATAAATATTAATATGTAAAACTTGTATTTGCTTATTGCATATAGGTTTTGTTGTAGATTTTTGCCTGTATGCAATAGGTGATGCAATTAAAAAAAAATATTCTTTAAAAATCATTCTTTAAAAAATATTATTTAAGTAAAGTTAAATTAATTTCTCTAAAAATAGTATATTCAATATTGCTTCATAATAAAAAATAAGTTTCTAATTTTATATAGCAATTGATTTTATAGTTTATTAGGCTTATAATAGTAAACATAATTTAATTAACATATTTATTTGAAATTATATAATAAAATATAATAAATTATAATAAAATAGTAAGATAATAAATTAATAAGGAAACACAACAATGAACAAAATTATACCTTTCTCGCCGCCTGATATTACAGACAATGAAATTGAGGCTGTAGTTAATGTTTTAAAATCTGGCTGGATTACTAGCGGACCTGTAAACAAAGAGCTTGAAGAGGAGCTTTGTAAATATATAAATGTTAAAAGGGTAAAGCTATTGTCTAGTGCTACTATGGCTATGGAGCTAGCTTTAAAAATATTCGGAGTTACTGAGGGCGATGAGGTGATAGTGCCTGCATACACTTATGCTTCTACTGCTAATGTGGCTATACATTTGGGGGCTAAGGTTGTGTTTATTGATGCGGCTGATAATGACTTTAATATAGATTTGGAGAAACTTGAAAAGGCTATTACTAGTAAAACAAAAGCTGTTATTGCTGTTGATGTTGGCGGTAAGCCTTGCGATTATGACGGCATTATAAAAATACTAGAAAAGAAAAAAGATTTATTTACTGCATTAGAAACTAATAAATATCAAAAGCAATTAAACAGGGCTTTGTTTTTGCTTGATGCTGCTCATTCTATTGGTGCTTTTTATAAAGGAAATAGGGTAGGAAGTCAGGCTGATTTTTCTTCTTTCTCATTTCATGCTGTTAAGAATGTTACAACTGCTGAGGGCGGGGGATTGAGTTTTAATGATATTGGAAATATTAATGCTGATGAGATTTATAGAGAAGTGTCTGTTTGGGCTTTGAATGGGCAGAACAAAAGTGCTTTAGATAAAACAAAGTTAGGAAGCTGGAGATATGATATTGAGGTTGCGGGTTATAAATGCAATATGAGTGATATTCATGCGGCTATTGGTTTATCGCAATTAAAGAGATATGATGATATGCTTAAAAACAGAAAAAACATTGTGAATATATATAACAGTGTTTTGAGTGCGAGCAAAAAAGTTATACTTCCTGTATTCAAAGACGATGAGGCTGAATCATCTTATCATTTGTATTTATTAAGAATTAAGGACTATGAGGAGTCTGATAGGGATTTGCTTATAGAGAAGATGGCAGAGCTTGGCATAGTGCTTAATGTGCATTATTTGCCTCTTCCTTTTCACAAAGTTTATAAAGATTATGTAAATGCTGATTATATAAATGCTTTTAATTTGTATAAGAATGAAGTAACTTTGCCATTATACAGCACACTTAAAGAGGAGGACGCTTTATATATTGCTAAGAATATTTTTAGGTATTTGGAGAGCAACTGAGCTTAGGAAGAGCGGTTGTGTTTTTTATGTTTTTTATTTGCAGGGCTTTGCCCCGCACCCCACTTCTTTTGGTGTCCCAAAGAAGCAAAAAGACTGCATTTAATAAAGTATAGCTTTTTATGTATAGCAGAATATAGATATTATTTTATATATTCTAAAATATAAAGCTAAAACACTCGCACTTTTTGGTTCTTTTTGCGGCGGGAAAAAGAACAATAATTTTTTTAATTATTTGCAGGGGCTAGCCCCCGCACCCCCAGTTCTTTTACCAAGTAGGTACCTTTCGGTATTGGTATAAAAGAACCAAAAGAACTGCATTTAATAAAATATAGCTTTTTATCTATAACAAAATATAAATATTATTTTATGTATTCCAAAGATATAAAGTTAAAACATTTGCACTTTTTGGTTCTTTTGACGAAGTCCGCACCGCGACCGAAGGGAGTACCTTTAGGTGCGAAGGCGGGAAAAAGTTGAAAAAAAATAAAAACTTATGACAAAATATAATTATTTAGGATATATTGATAAATTATAATGTTTTATATTTTTGTTAGTTTGATTATTGTTATTATAGCTCTCCTTTTCTGCTATCTCTATTATGAAATAAAAATACATAACACTAAAAAAATAAATAATAATCTGCAAATAATGCTCGCTGTTAAAACTTATGATAATGACTTAATTAACATAATAAAAGATGATGATGTTAAAGGAATAATCATTAACATAGCCGATATTAATACAATTGAAAAACTAATAAAAAATATAAAAGAAAATCTAAACAAAAAAATATTCATAGCATTAGACGAAGATTATAAGCCTACGCATAATTTGTTTTTTGACCAGCACTTTAAGGTTTATCAAAGCTATATTGGTGAGAGGCAAAGCGAAACTTACGCATACGATATTGCTAAAAAAAGGGCATCTGCTCTTAAAGATATTGGCGTTAATATGTTTTTATCTCCTGTGGTAAATACTCTCTGTAATGAAAAATCTCATCTAAAAGAGCATATCTTCAGCGGCGATAAACAAATTGCTTCAAAGTTAATATCTCAAACAATTAAGGCGTATAAAGACAGTGGCGTTCTCACCGCCGCAAAATATTTTCCAAAATACTATGATGATGAGTTATATATAGAAGATAATATAAAAAATGTTGAAAATATAATCGACTCAAAACAAACATTTTTGTCGGCAATAGAAAGCGACTTTTTTGTGATGAGCCATATTAAAAATGAAAAATTATACAGAGATTATCTTTTTAATAGCCTTAACTTTAAAGGCGTTGTAATGAGTGATTATATTAATAAATATTCTCTTATAAATACTAATTTGCTTAATGTTATTGATTATAGGTTTTATAAAGCAAACAGGCTAAAGATAAAAAATATTAAAACAGAGGATAGTGAATTATGCGTAAAAATTTCAAAGTTGTTAAATCGATTATAATTTTATTTAGTGTTATGATTATTGGCTTACTTATTAATTCTTGCACAAAAAAAGACAGCATTACAGAAGATGAAAAATATATTTTGGAATTGAAAAAAAAATATTCTTATTTGTCTAACTATATAGATGAAGTTAATAGTATGAGCATTGAAGAGAGGAGAGGGCTTCTTACTATGGTGGGCATCACTGACACAGTATTAAGCAAAGAGACCATAAAGACATTAAAAGATAATCATGTTTCTGGTATTATACTTTTTAATTACAACATAGTAGACGAAGAGCAATTAAAGAAATTGACTTCAGACTTAAAGAAATATGTTAACAAAAATATGTTAATTTCTATAGACGAAGAAGGAGGCGAAGTCTTTAGAATACCTTTCGACAAATACAAAGACATTTCAGCCAAAATGATAGGCGACAGCAACAGCATAGAATATGCATACAACATAGCATATAACAAAGCAAAATTTTTAAAAGAAATGGGTATTAATATGATATTAGGTCCATTATGCGATGTGCCAAGCAACAAAGATTCTTATATATACAATAGAAGTTTTTCTACAAATGTTGATATGGTTTCAAAGATGGTGGAAGCTACAATAAAAGCTCAGAAAGATGCCGGTATTATAAGCGTTGTTAAGCATTTTCCTGGTCATGGGGACACTGCTGTTAATTCGCATAGTGAGTTTCCTGTGATAGATAAAACTTTAGAAGAGCTTAAAAATAAAGAATTAATACCTTTTCAAAAGGCTATAGATTTGGGTGCTGAGATGGTTTTAGTTTCGCATATAAAAAATAAATATATAGATGATACACTTCCTGCCAGCATGTCAGAAAAGTATAGAAAGTTACTTGAGGAAGATATGGGTTTTAAAGGGGTGATTATTACAGATGACCTCGTTATGACAGGAAAGATTGAGAGCACTATCAATTACGGCATAAATCTTACAAGCAATATTTATAAGAATGTAAAAGAGATGTTTAGAAATATAGAACCAGATATAATTTCATGTGCTAAGGTATTAAAGATAATGAGAGAAAATACCTAACACACAAAATTATTATTTAGTTATTAATTAGCTTTTTTCTTTTTTCTGTTGCTGTTTGGATTTCTTTTATAAGTAAGAGTAGAATCTAATCCTTTAGCAACGAATTCATTTATTATGTTTACTACGGTATGATATGTTACATTATATTGTTTAGCGATATCAGTATGTGTAAGCCCAGTGTTTTTTTTGTCATCTAAAGCTAATATAATGTTTGCTCTTGATATCAACCTTTTAGATTTACCTTCATTTTTAATAAAGTCTTTAATCTTTTGTTTTTCTTCCTCTTTTAAAGATATTATGTGTTTAGTAGTTATACTCATTTTTTAAACCTCCAATTTTAATACTAAAACAGCTAATTTTAAAAAAGATATTGTTTAAGCTAAAAATTATTTTTTAACTTAAATACATATAACATAAAAACACAAAGAAAAATATAAAAATACCATTTAATTCATATCATATTTTAAGGGGACAATATAACACATTATAAAAAAATATCAATATGAAAAAGAATTAGTTCCCTAATATATGAAATATTATTCTATTTTATATGTCCAATAATGCAAAATTTACCTCCTTATATGTTTTTTTCATACCCCTCAAATAATATAAACATGTATTTTTGGTATTATGTAAAAAGTTTTCATCGTTTATAGAAGATAAATTTATATTAATATTTACTATAGAACATTTTGCCGCAGCATATAGTATTGTATATGCACATACTATATCGCTTATAACGCCCTCATTGCCATATTTGTGAATTATCTCAAAATGCTCTAATAACTCATAACAGCTTTTAAGCGTTTGAAGAGGAGGCTCTAATGCTTTTTTTGCTGCTTCAGAAATAGCGTTTTTTCTTATCTCTTTTTGTTCATCGGTGTCTTTAGGTAATTTGTATGCGTCCATAATTAATTGAAACATATCAGCATCTTTATCTACAATTTCTATTAACTGAGATTTTATTTGTTTTATATTTTCTACAGCATTATTGAAAGCAATTTGTTTTTCTGTTTCTAATTCTTTAAACTTTTTTTTGTTTACGGTGAGATGAGCGACCATTCCAGCCAAAGCACAAGCCAAGCTAGCAACAACAGCAGTAACGCTTCCGCCGCCAGGAGCAGGCAATGATGAATCTACATCATTAATATAATCTAACACGCTTTTGTTTATGAGCTTTTCCATTTTCAAAAATCTCCTTAAAAGTTTTTTAATGTTTTTTTGTGATGCGGTTAATAATTTATTAGAGAGTTCAATATACTAAAGATTTTATATTTTGTCAAAATTTGTTTTTTAAAATTTATGTATTTGTGGTGGCTTTGCCCCCTGCGAAGCGTGCCCGGAGGGTACACGCCCCCACTTCTTTTGCCGACGCTCTGCGTGCCGTAGGCAAGGCACCTACTCGGTGCGACCGTAGGAAGTACATTTAGGTATAGATGCAAGCTGCAGGAAAAAGAACAGTAAAATTTTTATCTTTTTTATTATTTGCAGGGCTTTGCCCCGCACCCCAGTTCTTTTGTTGGCACAAAGAACCAAAAAGACTGCATTCCATAAATTATAGCTTTTTATGTATAACAAAATATAAATTATATATTCTAAAAAGCTAAAACAATATCACTTCCTCTTTAAGTGCTTAAACTGCTCCTTGGTTGCTTCTATTATCTCGTCTAATGTCATGTTTTCTCTGCCTAACTCTCTTTCTAATTCCTCCATCTTTTTACTCTCTTCAAGCAATGCTTTTTCTCTCTCCCTTTTTTGTTTCTGTAGTATTCTTGCTCTTTCTAATAATTGCTCTTCTGTATAATAGGGCTTTATGAGTTTTTCTTTATCTCCCTCTCTTAAATAGATTTTTAAAAAACTTAAAAAATCAAGCCATAATGTTGGTATGTTGTTTTTCTCTTTTGCTTTTAATTTCGCATATTTAATACACTCTCTCCAATCATACTTTCTCTCGTTAAAAATCTTTAATAATAGCTCTTGTTTTTCTTTGCTTTTAAAACCGTATAACTCAGAGATTTTGGAAGCATTGTTGTAAGTAAAATTATTAAATACTTGGCATAATTCTAATACAAAAGAATCAAACTCTGAGAGAAGAAAATTACTATTAATTATATTATTATTTGTATTATTAATTATATTATTATCTTTAACTTTTTCTTTAATACCATCTAAGCAATTTTGATTATACTCTTTTATATTATTTGATAAATCTGTATCATCATTTAATTTAATTCTATTAACTAATTTTATTTTTGCTAATGAGAAAGCATCATCATTTTTATTAGTATTATTATTTTTATTAATATCTTCTTTATACTCTTGAATGTTTATATTAATTTCTTTATTGTTAGTAATTTCTTCATTGTTTTTTAATTCTTCATTGTTTTTTAATTCTTTGTTTTCTAATTTTTTATTTTCAGTATTATTTATATATATCTTTCTCTTATCCACATTCTTCTCTTTTATATCATAAACAACCCTTATGTAATTATGCTCTTTTAATTCTGATATGCATCTCGATATGCTTACATTGCTCATAGAATACAAATTAGCAAAATAGGCATTTGTGGCAAAACAGTAGCCTTTCTCATTGCTGAGGGCTGTAATCTCTCCGTATATTAATCTTGTGAGAGGGCTTAATCTTTTGTCGTATCTAACATTTGCGGGTATTATGGCATAATAATTTTTTTTGTCTTTATTATTATTATTATTGTTATTCATTATAAAAACCACCTATTAATATTTTTCTTTATACTAAATTCAATTTTTATAATGATTTATAAGCTTAATTTGCTGGATTTTATGATTTTTTGTAATTTTTTATGATTTTTCTTATAATTAATAGACTTGTTTCAAAACTAAATTAATAAATATTTATATGTTTTTAGTTTAATATTTAGTATGTAAAATATAATTAGTATTACTTTCTTAACTTGCACTTTTTGGTTCTTTTGACGAAGTCCGCACCGCGACCGAAGGAAGTGCCTGTGGGTGCGAGCGGCGGGAAAAAGAACAATTATTATAAACTTAAAAATTTTTATGTTTTTATTATTTGTGGTGGCTTTGCCCCCACGCCCCCAGTTCTTTTATTGGTATAAAAGAACCAAAAGAACTGCATTTTTATATACTAAAATAATTAATGATACAACATGTAAAACACAATTTTATAACTAAAATTATGTTGAAAATTATACAACTAATTTTGTCAAGTACTTTTGAAACAAGTCTAATATGGTTTTATTATGATTTTTAATTGTTAAGTATAAAAAGTATAGTTTATAGAGCAAACTGTAAAAAAATAGTAAAAAAATGTAAATAAATATTGACATTTCTTGATAATTTTTGTATATTATAGTTAGGGAGTTTATTACTGATGGCTAAAAGATATTCACTTCTAATTATCGTTTTTGTAATGCTATCTTCTGTATTATTTGCCGATGATTGGATGCTTCCTGCTTCTGCATTGCCAAAAAAAGCACAGGACTTTATTGCTTCAGCCTATCCGGGTGTTACAATATGGAAGGTTGAGCGTGATGACGGAAAGTTTGAGGTGGATTTATCTAATGGGGTTTCTATAGACTTTTTTATGAACGGCGATTGGAAGAGCATTGACGGTGAATATATAGGTGTGCCTAAAAGCGTGCTTCCTGCCAATATAGCAAATGTTGTTGATAATACTTATCCTTCTTCTATAATCATAGAGGTAGAAAAGGAGTGGGGCAATTACAAAGTAAAACTCAATAATATGATGGAATTATACATTTCAGCTGACGGTCAATTAATGGGTCAGAAATTTGACGACTAAAAAAATTAAATAAGTGTAATGTTTTAATTCTGTATATATAAATAAAATATAAAATTTTAGTATCTATTTAATTAAATATAATTTATATTTTTTTATTCAACTTTTTCCCGCCGCAAAAAGTGCAAGTACTATAGCTTTATATTTTTGTAATATATAAAATAATATTTATATTTTGTTATATATAAAAAGCTATAATTTATTGAATGCAGTCTTTTTGGTTCTTTGTGCCAATACCGAAGGCACTTCCTACGGTCGCCCTGAAGGACTCCCTTTGGTCGCACCGAGTAGGTGCCTTGCCTACGGCACGCAGAGCGTCGGCAAAATAACTTGGGTGCTGCACGGTGTCTGCTTCGTTAAGGGCAAAGCCCTGCAAATAAAAAACATAAAAATTTTTAGTATACATCAAAAAATATAACTTCACTCATCTTGCGAAATTATATAGTCGCTCGCACTGTAAAGAGAACCTATCACCAACGCCGGTATATTTTTCTCCTTAGATATCTTTTTCATCTCTTCTACTGCTAAGTCAAAACTCTCTATATGATACACATTCTCTTTTTCTCTTAAATATTCATAAGTCTTAAAACTGTCAGAATCTTTATACTTTGTCTTAGCAGAACTTATTATAATAATATCTTTGTTTTCTTTTAATACCTCACACATTCCGCCTGCATCTTTTTCGCTTATAGGAGCAAATAATATCACAACACTGTCATACCATTTATAAATAGTCTTTAATATTCTGCTTAATGATTTAGCATTATGAGCACCATCTACTATAATGTCTGGATTTCTCTCTATAAAAGTTAATCTCGCCTTTATATTAAAATTACGAAGTGAGTCTATTGCTTTTTTTATATTTTCTTTCTTGCTTTCTAATAATGTAAAAGCCTTGAATGATAATGCTATATTTTCGCTTTGATGTTCTCCTAAAAGTGTGGTTGTAAAATGATATTTATTTTCTTTTTCTATATAATCAAACTCTAATATTTCACTTGTATTTTTTATGATATTAGAATAAAAATCTTTACCAAATGTATATAGTTTGCTATTTTTTTCTTTTGACACATTTTCTATTATTTCAATAGAGTTTTTCTCTTGCATTGCTGATATTACTATAGAATTATTTTTTATAATGCCAGCCTTTTGATAAGTTATCTCTTCTATGGTGTTTCCTAATATATCAACATGGTCATAAGAGATAGAAGTTAATATACTAATAGAAGAGTTTACAATATTAGTACAATCAAATCTCCCTCCGATGCCAACCTCTATACAAGCATAATCTACTTTGTTAATAAAAAAGTAATAAAGCCCTATTATAGTAAAAAACTCAAAAACAGTTATGCTCTCATCAAGTTTATTTTCTTCTATTACATTCTTTATCTTTTTTACTATAGAAATAAAATCATTCTCGCTAATCCATTCATCATTAATAGATATTCTCTCTCTTTCGTTTATGATGTGCGGAGATATAAAAGCACCTGTTTTGTAATTGCACGCACTAAGCATATGAGCCAAACTCAAAGTAGTAGAGCCTTTTCCTTTTGTGCCTGTAATATGTATTATTTTGAAGTTTTGTTTATAGCCTAATATATTTAAGATATTTTCTACATTACTTATATGATTATTATTTTTTTTATGAAGATTTTTTTTATTCATAAAAGAGTATAGATAATCTAAAGCGTCATTAATATTTTCCATATTGAAGTTTTCCGTTTCTTTTATTAAAATATATATTACAATTTTTTCAATTTATCAAAATAGAAATATTGTTTTATATTTTTAGATATTTCTAATATTTATAGTAAAAATATTTGCACTTTTTTGTTCTTTGACGAAGTCCGCAGAGCGTAGCTGCGGGAAAAAGAACAATAAAAAATTAATAAAATATAATCACTAATATATACTAAAAAAATTGAAGTTTGTCAACTGCGAGCCTTACCCTTCGGGCACGCTTCGCGAAAGTGCTAGTGTTTTAGCTTTTTGGAATATATAAAATAATATCTATATTTTATTACAACTAAAAAAGATATACTCCTCCATGCCTTTTGGTTATAAATAATTATAAAACATAAGTATTTGATATAATTCTATAATAATTTAAACTACTAATAAGTCTTGACATTGGAGCATACTCTAATGCTATAATTAAAACAAAAAAGACTAGGGGCTTAAATTATGACAATAGCTGAAGTAAGCAAAAAGACAGATTTATCAACCGACACTTTAAGGTATTATGAGAGAATAGGGCTTATACCAGAAGTGGAGAGAACCGAAAGCGGTATACGAAATTATACTGATTATGATATAGGCTGGATAGAGTTTGCTAAATGTATGCGAAGTGCCGGCATGGGTATAGAGTCATTAATAGAATATATAAAACTCTACAACAAAGGCGATGCTACAATAGAGGCTAGAAAGCAATTATTATTAGACCAAAGAGATATAATAGAAAGTAAAATTAATGAGCTTAAAGAGACTTTAGAAAAATTAAATTACAAAATAAATAATTATGATACAAAGATGAGAGAGTGTGAAATAAAATTATCAAAGAGATGATAAATAAAGAGGATAAAAATGAAAATATTATTAAGCTTTTTAATTTTTATAATGACAGCATGCAATTCTATTTATGGAGATAGTTCTGCTATGATGAACACTTTAAATAATTATGTTAATTTAAGAATAAACAACAAAGAATACAAGTTAATATTGTATGATAATGACACGGCAAGAGATTTTTTAAAAATGCTTCCATTAACTATTACAATGAATGATTTAAACAGCAATGAAAAATATTATAATTTAAGTTCAGCACTTACAACAAAAAGCGAAAGGGTAGGCAGTATAAAAAGAGGCGACTTTATGTTATACGGCAATAATTGTTTGGTTTTGTTTTATGAAAGCTTTTCAACATCATACAGCTACACTAAAATTGGATATATAGAAAATACAGACGGCTTAAAAGATTCACTTGGAAGGGGAAGCATAGAAATAACTTTTAGTGAGAACTAGTTTTTTGAAAATTAATTTATCAACTAAAATATTTATGCAATTATAAGATTTAGTAATTTATGATTTGATTATATATATATTGAAACAAATATATTTTGTAAAAGATAAAATTATATTTTATTTTTAATATCTGGGGCTTTGCCCCCTGCGAAGCGTGCCCGTAGGGTAGCACCCCAGTTCTTTTGCCGA